>Ga0208244_100032_pt1 | contig 207401 bp, 176 predicted proteins | sample SubbioCR12Aug_5A_FD_184828 | JGI IMG/M metagenome (GOLD analysis project Ga0208244, IMG submission 184828) | Serpentinite rock and fluid subsurface biosphere microbial communities from McLaughlin Reserve, California, USA - CR12Aug_5A (SPAdes) | ecosystem: Environmental > Terrestrial > Deep... | reverse complement strand
TACTCATATCTGAAGTCGACTCAGGGGGCGGTACCATCATTTTGAGGAATTTTGAATTAAGAATATGGAATTTAGAAGGTTAGAGAGAATTTTCGGCTGACAAAAACATTAGTTTAAACTAATGTTGATGGATGTCTTAGGGAAGAAACAAAGCAACATCCTTATTTGGGTGTTTATAATCTTAGTCTGTCATTCCTGCGAAAGCAGGAATCTAGTAATTCTATTCTTGGAGATTGCCACGGGGATTGGCTTCGCCAACCGCGCAATGACAAGATTGCCAATTTTGGTTAGAAGTTTGGCGGGTCCCACCCCTGAATATCAAAAATCCGTCTAATGCGATACGCACCCGTTAACTGGGTCCGTGTAATCTGAGGTTTCCATTTATCTTATTACCACCAATCTCTCAATGATTCTTTTATCATCCGTCTGTAAATAGAGAAAATAGATACCAGAACTGAGCGTTTTGGTGTTAAGGGTTAAAGAATAATTGCCGGGTTTCTGATTTTCATTCACTAAAGTTTTAACAAGTCTTCCAGATATATCATGCAGATTTAGCGTGATGCGTTGAGCGTCAGACATTAAGCCCTCGCCCTTGATGGGAGAGGGTTTGGGTGAGGGTGAAGGAATTGAATAACGGACACGGACAACGGATTTAGCAGGATTTGGAAAAACCTGAAGTTGTAATGTCATTGCGAGCGGTAGCGAAGCAATCTCCGAAATACCGAGACTTGATATACTAAAAATCCCATCTGACTCGTCATATTGCCAGCCAGGTCCATAAGCAATAATTTTGATTCTACAGGAATCAGAAGTGACATTGGGAACTGCCCATAAATAAGAAGTATCATCGCCTGATAGACCGTGGGTAATCATAGTATAGTTATTGCCATTATCAATTGAATAGAATAAAGACAACGAGTCGCATCTTGGTGGATAGAATTTCTGCCAGCGAATGAGTTCTTGAGCACCAACCTGAAAAACCTCACCGCCATTTGGTCTTAATAATCTGACTGCTTCTACTTCAAAGATTGATGTTTTTCCACTTCCTCCAATCACGATTTCTTTGTAACCGTTATTATTCATATCATAAACATTGACAACAGCTGACGGCAATTGTCCGCCGTGGTCGTTATTCCAATCCCAAATTCTCTGAAATTGATTATTACCTGTGGCTTTATAAACCATAACTCTACCACCAATTGACCAGACCAGTTCTTCAATACCATCACCATCAATATCACCACATTTACTTCTCTTGCCAGCCCAATCGCCGCCACTTACTTGGTCAATCAAAGTCCTTTGATAAGTATTATTACCAGTTGCTTCCCACATATATAGGTAATTCATCCCAGACACGTAACTATAAAATGCGACAAAAAATTCTGGTTTTTCATCGCCATCCAAATCATTGCCAGAAAAGACATCAGAACCGTTGGGGAGATTTATTATATCTATTGTGGTACGGTCATATTGATTATCACCTGTATTCTCAAAAAAATAAATTTCTCCGGATGAACCTGGGTTTGCGGTGACAAAATCTCGTAAACTATCCTGGTCAAAATCACCGAAGGTAAAATTTGCTCCATAAGTAAATCGACGCCAGACCGAAATATTTTGATTATTACCAATATTTTCAATAAGCATAAGTCGAGTTGTATCACCATAAAAACCTTCACATGTTAATATCTCTTTTGCCCCATCGCGGTCTAAGTCAGGCGTGAAATAATTTATACTACCTGGACCTCTATTCGATACTCTCTGCCACCAAGAAAAAAATGATGGATAATAAGTGTAATTTGGACTTTCTTGAGTAGCTACTATATAAAAAGTAGAATCATTAATTCTTTCATTATTTGGTCCGACTAAATCCGTCAAACTGTCTCTATCAATATCTCCGATATCATAAGGCAGGAAATTGCCAGTTGTAATTCCCGGTGGATAAGGATAAGCACCAGTATCTGCAAAAACAAGTTCATATCGATTCATAGGACGATGTTCCCAAACTTCCCAGCGAAGTGGATTAGTAGAATGTATCGTGCCAGTCGCAAATATTATTTCATTCAGTCCATCATGGTCACTATCGCAGGTGAGAATATAACTCGGATAGTCAGCTCCTGCTTGTAGAAATGAAACGCGTTTTATCATTAATTGTCCTTGAAATGGTTCAGAACTCGGCGCTGCTTCAAATCTACCCCAGATGTCCCAGTTATTATCAGCAATCGATTCTTGCCAGACCGTAACAAAATCAGTTGACATTACAGGATAATTTGATTCATTATCTCGTGTTTCACTCATATTTCGAGGGTTTAACCATCGGTCGGGTGGCCAATTAATATTTCTTGCTCTTCGCCAGATTTCGCCAATTGGATTAACTTCGTCATACGGACCTCGCCAAGCTGCATAGACATATTCACCATATGCTTCTGTGGAAGGATTTGAAGCTGGTTCGGTGGGATAAAGATCAAAATATGAAACATTAAATGGCTCTGACCATTCTGGTTGATAGATGTTTCTAATGTCATCAGGATGGACTTTGTCAAGTGTTGTCTTATAGAAAATCATTCCATTATCATCATTTTCCCGTTGCCAGACGATGTGTAGTAAATCACCAGGGGTTACTGCGATGGATGGGGAGGAACAATTCTCTGAATCGAGAATTGTCGGCATTGACCAATTTTTTCCTGCCTTGTATTGAAAATATAAATTCGTATTATTGACAAATACCCGATAAGTCATATTATTTGTTCCTTTCACCTCCATTGTATCAGGTGATACTGATAATAAACTAATTATTAAGATTATTTCTGCCATTGCTTTTTTATATATGTATAAGATAATTGAATAATATAAGATAATTGAATAATAAAACGAAGCAATTACTAAGCACCATACACCATAAATATAACAAATCTTTTACTTGTGTCAATAGTGATATTACAGAATCGAGCAATAATTTAATATCCTGACATATTCAGGATAATAGTTCTGTTATTGACAAGATATGGCTTTGACCATATATTAACTGAGTGAAAGTTTTATATCGGCAGACGCTTAAGGATTTTATCGGCCCGTTTATACTTGCGGTCGTGGTCATGGCAGGTATCTTGCTAATGGACAAAATTTTTCTTTTAATTGACCTTTTGGTTAAAAAGGGAATCGGTTTTTGGGTCGTTGCCGAACTCATGTTTTATAGTCTGCCTTTTGTAATGTCATTCAGTATTCCAATCGGTATTTTAATCGCATCTGTTATGGTATTTGGCCGGATAACGCATGATAATGAATTGATTGCCATACGCAGTTCAGGTATTAATCCATTGTCATTGTTCAAACCGTTTCTGCCTGTAATTGTACTCATCACATTGTTTATGGTTTATTTTAACGGATTTATTTTACCCGAAGCAAGCCACCGGGCGCGAAATTTAATCACAGATATTGCCCAGAAAAAACCGTCGGTCCGCATTTATGAAGGAGTTTTTATTGAAGATTTTCCCGGTTATATTATTTATCTCGGTTCGATTGATGACCGGACCGGCAAAGTCAATGACATTACAATCTGGGAACAGAAAAGCCGGGGCGAACCGCCGATTCTGATAAAAGCCGAGTCTGGTCAAATCTCGACCAGTGCTGACGAGTGTTATTTTATAATCGAACTGGATGAAGGCGAGATTTCAGAGCTGGTCAGCCCGGATAAATATCGTCATCTCAGTTTTGAAAGACACCAGATAAATCTTGAGATTGATCTTGATTTTATCCGCCGGGAGCGCAAGTTTCGGTCTAACCGCGAAATGATATTGACTGAATTGTACAAACGGGTCGGCACGCTTAATACCGAACGGCAATCGATTAGACAGGAGATTGATAAGCTCAAACAATCACCCGTTAATGAAGTAACCGGTTTTCATCTGGAAGATGCCCAAAATAAACTTCGACATAAGACCAATGAATATAAGAAGTTTTTAACCGAGCTTAATAAACGATATGCCCTGGCATTTTCCGGTATTGTATTTCTTTTTTTTGGTGCTGCTCTGGGTATGTTATTAAAGCGGAGCGGACTCGGAACCGGTTTTGTAGTCGGGCTCTTGTTTTTTGCAGTTTATTACATCATATTCATTGCCGGTGAAGAGTTTGCCCAGTCAGGTCGGGCGCCGGTTTTTGTCAGTGTCTGGTTTGCCAATCTGATTCTGATACTGGTTACTTTGGAACTGTTAAGTTATGTCACAATCGAAAGATGGTATATCGGACAAGTAATACGCCGATTACGAAAGAGAAGATAAACTAAACCACAGATGACACAAATTAACAGAGAAAATTCGTACAAGCATGTAGATATTTAATATGACTTTTGACCGTTTTATAATCAAAGAGTTTTTCAAGTATTTAATCCTGGGCGTCGCCTGTGTCGTTACCATTTATCTGTTGATTGATTTGTTTGAAGAACTGAATTATTTTATTACACGCCGCGCTTCGGTATTCATTGTTTTAATTTATTACTTGTATAGTTTGCCATTTGCGCTCAGTCTGCTTTTTCCGGTCGGCGTGATTCTTTCCTGTTTTTTTGTATATGGTTCTTTAACGCGTGAGCGGTCTTTATATGTTTTTCAGATTGCCGGTGTAAATCTGTACCGGTTATTTGCGCCGGTTATTGTGGTCGGCATTATCCTGATTTTTGCTCAGTTCTGGTTTATTGAACTGGTAACAATACCAGCCAACCGCAAACTGGAAAACCTGAAAAGAAATACGATTGAAAAACGGCAGAGCCAGATGCCGAGCAAAAGGTCTAATCTATATGTACGAGGCAAGGAACGAACGGTCTATTTTATCAAGGAATTTGAAACTCAATACCAACAATCTAAAATCAGTTCCGGGATAATGCGGAATTTTATCATTGCCCATTATACAAGGGATGGTCGGATTGAAAAACGAATAGACGCAGTTGAAGCGCATTACACAGATAATCGCTGGATTGGCTCTGATGTAACACTCCGTACTTTTGACGCAGATACGCTCGAAATTTTCACTAATTACGATACGCTGACTTTATCTATTATAGAAAAACCAGATTTTTTTGTGCAGGAGACCAGAAATATTGAAGAACTGCAAATCTGGGAATTGCATGAATATATTGAGCAGTTGAAAATTGCCGGTATCAATACTGCCAAAGCAGAAGTCGAACTTCATTACCGGTTTGCCAATGCATTTATTGTCTTAATTCTGATGTTGATAAGTCTACCTTTGGCAATCAGATTAAGACACGGTGGAGTTATGCTCGGTCTGGGCCTGGGATTGCTATTTGCATTTGTCTATTGGGGATTAATTCAGGTGAACAAGGCTTTTGGTCAGGTTCTTTTATTGAACCCGTTCTTAGCTGCCTGGCTTGCCAATTTTATGTTTTTAAGTCTAGGGATTTATTTGTTAATACAGGTCAGAAAGTATGCCTGAGCCGGGAGTGATAAGCTTTTATTTCAATCACCTGTTGTCGGGTCGGTTCGTCTAAACCAGGGAAAATTGCATTGTTATGTAAAAGCGGATCTGTGTTCTTATCAAATTTCAACTCTTCAAAACCTCTTGTATTGGGGATCGGCGAATATTCGGCTAAATGGCTGATAATACCCTGGTCGTGCACAAAATCAATACTTTTTCTAATCTCATCCGGAACTATCTGAGCAAGACCGATCAAAAGATAAGCGTGGATTTGATTTGAGTTAAAACCACTCCTTTTTAAAAATTTAACGGTCTGCAAAAATTCTTGAGTCGAAACTTTATTATCAATCTGTTCATGAAGACAGGGGCTGGCAGTTTCCAGACTCAGATAGATTGTTTTAAAACCGGCTCTAAACATCTTATCACTCAGTTCTTGAGTAAAAAATCGAGGGTGCAGACCATTGGGCGAATGAAAATTAATTTTTATCTTTTGTTCAATAAGCTGGTCCAGTATCGAACTGAAATTGGGATTTGCAAGCAGGGCATCATCATAAAAAGCAATGTTTTTTATACCCATATCCTGATAATGTTTAATCTCATTAATAACTGAATCGACGGTACGATAAGCAAAACCAGGAGTTAAGTTTGGTACGGCACAATAGATGCAATTAAAACAACAACCCCGCGAAGTCAGAATACAGGCATAATCAAGTTTATGATACAAGTCAAATGCGGGATAGGGCAGAGCAGTAAATTCGAACGGTTTCAGCTCAGGAATCAAAGTACTAAGTTTTTGCTCAGCCATGCCCTCAATAACATAATCAGCTTTACTGAATTGACGGGCATGTTCAGGACACAAAGTCGCATAAATACCACCGAGTATAACCGGCGTTTTGGGAAAATATTGTTTTAAGATTTTAATCGTATCAAAAACCCCTGGATACCAGTATGTCATTATTGAGGTGACAAATATCCAATCCGGTTTAGGAAGCGCATCTACAATCTGCTTAAAAACGAATTCTGGAATGCCGTATCTTTTATATCGACGCGGATAATTGTGGTATATTTGCGGTTTTGGTATGACTTCGGCATAGAACTTTCCCCGTCCATACTGGTCAACTTTAGGTAGTTTTTCGACTTGTTCTAATAGAACTGGGTGATAACGGTCAAGGCAATCCAGATAATCTGTTTGCCATGCTTGATTTCTTAAGATTGATGCCAGATATAATAAACCGAGCGGTTTGGTCCAGAAATCAAATGCCTTAAAATCATAAATCCAGGGATTAATTAATAATGCTCGTTTAGGCATTGGCAAGTTTGATTGTTTATTGACAGATTATGATTTCTGTATTTTTACTCTGGACAAGATTGAGAAGAGAAAGAGTTTTTTATTCAAGTTATATACAGTATCGTTCAAAGCATTTAATAGAAACAGAATCCGCTCCACAATTTCCTGTTCAGAAAGTGTTTTGATAATCTTCTGAATCGTGTCTGATTTATAAAACACCGGCAGGTTTAACTTAGTATGCAAAGCATTACGGTACACGAACAAGAGTGCATTGATTATGGTTTCAGGACGGATTTCTTGATATTCTTTTTGACTAAGTTGAATGAGCATCTCGATCGGCGGAAGCAGCTCGCGGTCAATCAATTTGAGCGTTTTCGGGTCAGGCAGAAACGAGTTTTTTTCTTCGATAAAACGGATTGCTTTGCGGAGACTGCCTTCAGCAATCGATGCTGCGATTTGGGCTTCGGTTTGACCGACCTGTTTGTGCTGGATTAGATATTCAATTATCAGGTCTTGGTTTAAGTTTATAAAATTTATAATCTGACAGCGGGAGCGAATCGTCAGCAGAATGTTTGAGACTCGTTCTGTGGTGAGAATAAAAAGCGTATCTTTTTGCGGTTCTTCCAGGGTCTTGAGCAGGGCATTGGCTGCATCATGTCGCATCCGGTCCGCATCGACAATGATAATTACTTTATTAGTGGAGATGACTGGTTTGTAAGACATCTCGGTTTTAAGCCATTTAATTATTTCAATGGCATGAAAATTTGTTGCTGGTAAATCGGGTCGGGTTTTGTCGATGTTATAATCTGAGATGTTTTCTCCGATATAAGCGAGTGCGCTCTGCATCTTTTCCCGTTCTTTATTCTGTTCAAGTTCACTCGTTCTGGTATATGATATTTCCTGACGGTGAGCAGGATTTTCAATCTCATCAGATGATTTCAGCCCGGCGCTTGCTCGTTTCTGCGGTATTGGAAAAATTAACTTCACATCAAAATTAGTCAGATTGCCAATCTGTTGACAGCGATGACATTGATTCCGATTTAAATCGTGTTTATCCGCACAATTGATGATTTGGGCAAAATTGATTGCTGCGGTTCGCTTGCCGACTCCTTTCGGTCCGACAAACAGGAGCGGCGGAAAATGTTTTTTCTGATACAGGGTATAAAGAATCGTTTGTGCCTGCTTTTGACCGATAATTTTTGATAATAACATTTTGCTTAACGGCTCAGCCAGAGCAGCGGGTCAACTGACTTACCTTCACAGCGTAATTCAAAATGGAGCATATCTTTGGCTCTGCCAACAATCTCACCCTGCTGTACATTCATGCCGACTGAACTGGTAAACTCAGAGAGATTTGAATAGAGCGAATAATAACCGTCGCTGTGGTCAAGAATGAGCATATTGCCATAACCCATAAAACGGTCGGCATAAACAACCCGGCCATTAGCAATTGCTTTGATACTGGCGTTAGCCGGCGTTTTAATATGAATGCCGGTGTTTTTGATTTTGGTCTTGTATTTAGGGTCTTCCTGACTACCGAATTTAGATACAACCGTTCCGTAATAGGGCCAGGGCAGTTTACCTTTCATAATTTCGAGATAATGGGTTCCAGGCGCGAGTTTTCGTTCTCTTCGTTTTGCTTCCAGCTCAGCAATCAGTTTTTCCAGTTTTACTGCGGCGGTTTTCAGTTCCTGTTCCAAAGATATGTTTTGACTTTTTTCGTTCTTAACCCGGTTGAGCACCTTTTTTTCCAGGTTCTGCAAGTCAGCAAGATTTTTCTGCTCTTTTTCCCGCTCGGTGCGCAGTCTTTGCAATTCCTGTTTTGCCGAAGTTAATTGACGGCGCTGTAGTTCAAGACTACTTTTCAGGCTTCTGAACTCATTAATCCGTGATTTCCGGTCCTGAGCAATAATCCGCATATAGACTGTCTTCTGATACAAACGGGCAAAAGACTGTTCGGAAATGAGCAATTCCAAAGGTAGAATCCGGTTCGTCTTATAATAAGAAACTAATAAGTTTTCCAAATCAGACTGCCGGTTGTTAATATTTTTCTCGGTTTCTCGAATCTGCTGGCTGACTTTAGTGATTTCACTTTCTTTGGATTTACGAGCCGATTCCAGTTCGCGGATTAATTTCTTGGTTAAACCGATTTTTTCGTCATACGCGTCAATTCGTTTAAGGACACCGGTCTCTTCTTTTTCCAGATTATTGATTTTGGTCTGAACATTTTTCAGCTGTTGTTGAATCTTTTCTAATTCTTGACGGCTTGCATCTATATTTTCCTGGGCGGATATTTTAAGAGCGTTAAGTCCGAACAGAATAACTGCCAAAACCCATAAAAATTTCTTATACATTTTAACTATAAAATAGCAAGATATCTAAATATGTGTTAACTTGTATATTCTGTGGTTTCATTTTATTTCAGGATTCGGCTTAAAGCAAGATAAGAACCGCCAATCCCGAGCAGAATGCTGAAAAATAGATTAACAATTAAGAACATAAGCCAGGGAAAATACAACATGGGAAAATGTGCTTGTGCAAATATGTATATGACTACGGTCAAGATTATCGCGATGACACCGCCAAAAAGACCGTGGAGAAAACCTTCAACATAAAACGGAAACCGAACCATGGTATTGGATGCACCAACCAGTTTCATAATTTCAATTTCACGGGCTTTAGCAACAATCGTGGCTTCGACAGTGCGTGAAACGATAAAGATAATTGCAAAAAAGACAATAATCAGAACCCCGATATCAAAACCGATGACGGTGCGGATAATTTTCTGAATTCTTATCAATAAATCATGACCAGACCAGGTCTCTTTGACGCCCTTAAGAATCCGGATTTTTTCTTCTAATTCACCAAGCCGTTCTGATAATTTATAACTCGGGTCGATTTTAATGCGTAAAGATGCGGGCAGGGGATTGCGGTCCAGAATATCGAGAATCGAAGCGTTTTCAGCCAGGTCAGTTCTCAATTCAATTAACGCTTCTTCTTTGGAAACATAAGTAACCTGTCGAACACCGCTGATAAGATTTACTTTTTCAATCAGGGCATTGGCATCGGCATCCGGGGTTAGAAAAGCGTAGATTTCAAATTTTTCTTCAATCTGATTTTTCGCCCGCAACAGGTTAGTGGTGAGAAGTATGAATAATGACAAAAGGAGCAGACAGGCAGTGCTGACCCCGACCGAGAGAAAAAAAGCTGATTTGTTACGGGAGATATTTTTAAGACCTTCGTTCAACAAGAAATTAATCGCCATCGGATAATAACTTTCCGTTTTCAAGCCGGACAATCCGCTTATTACTGGTTTCTGCTATAATATGGTCATGGGTTGCCATGAGCACGGTCGTCCCGTTAAAATTAATATCTTTAAGTATGCGCAGGATTTCAGTCGAACCTTTATAATCAATATTACCAGTTGGCTCGTCAGCCAGGAGAATTTCCGGGTTTTTAGCAATGGCACGGGCAATCGCAATTTTCTGCTGTTCACCGCCTGAAAGCTGATACGGATAAAAATCTTTGCGATTATACAGGCCGACTTTATTCAGAGCCGAAGTCACGATTTCCGGAATTAAAAGCGGACGGATACCAATCACGCGCAGGGTAAATTCGATATTTTCATACACTGTGCGGTCAAGCAACAGTTTAAAATCTTGAAAAACAATACCAATCTTACGGCGCAGCTGGGTAATCTGAGCATCGCTCAAACTGTCGTGCAAAGGATAACTCATTACATTCAATTTACCGGATGAAGCAGAATCACCGCAATAAATAAGCTTGAGCAGAGTGCTTTTACCGGCGCCGGTAGGACCGACTAGAAATACAAATTCTCCCTTATTTACATTAAGATTAATATCATACAGGGCGGTCCAGTTATTCTTAAAAATTTTCGAAACATGTTCAAAGACAATCATAATTTAATAATTATATGGTCAGTAATCTACAATGTCAACTTAGTATTTACTGCTGCGTATATTTAACTTTGACGTTTAGTTTTTGATATGGTTTCAGAATCGCCATTTAAAGATTTCTTTAATAGCAATAATGGCGTCTTTGGGACCGATTTTCTTGCCTTCGGTGCGGGCAAAATAATCGATTGGAACTTCATTAATGCGAATTTTCTTTCTGAGTAATTTACAAGTGATTTCCGGCTCGATTTCAAAACGGCAGGCGGTCAGATTTAAGCTAAGCAGAATATCCCGGCGCACCATCTTATAACAGGTTTCCATATCTGAGATATGACCAGCATACATCAGATTGGTCAAACCAGTCAGAAAATAGTTGGCAAGTTTGCTTAAGAGTAAAAATCGGCTTTTGCCTTTAAATCTTGAGCCGAAAACCGCGCCGATCTGGTCAGAAGTAAAAGCAGATAATAGTTTGGGATAATCATTCGGGTCATATTCTAAATCTGCATCCTGAATAATAACGATATCATTCTGCGCATACTTGATACCAGAACGAATCGCCGAACCTTTACCTTTATTCTTTTCGTGCAGAACAAGTTTAATATCTGAAATAGTGGCAAGCTTATCCCGGGTGCCGTCGCCAGAAAAATCATCAACCACAATAATCTCTTTTTCGACGGGAACGGCTTTTACTATATTGATAATCTTTTCAACTGAATCCTTCTCATTGTAAACCGGAATAATCACTGATAACTTCATTATTGGTGGTTATTATATAGGAGAGGGAGAAAATAGTCAACTGGCAAGGATAATTTCAGTTTGTTGATTTTATTGATAATTGAAAAATATCAGTTTTTCTCTATTTACATATTTTTAAATATCTTTATAATTAAATTGATGAGATATTTATCGCCGATATTGCTGTTTATTACCATAATTTCAGCACAATCTGATCATGACACTTTGCAGCCGATTCGGATTGGTCTGGCTTTGTCTGGCGGCGGGGCTCTGGGCATTGCCCATGTCGGTGTTTTAAAAGTCTTAGAACAGGAGAGTATTCCGATTAATTTTATCGTTGGTAATAGTATGGGCTCAGTAATTGCCGGTTTTTATGCAGCCGGTTATAAAGCATGCCAGATTGAAAGTATTCTTCTCAATGCAAATATGACCCAGCTTTTGAGTTCAGAAATACCTTTTGGCGCACGGTATCTGCCAGAACGGCAGCATAAACAGCGTTATACTTTTCAGTTTCGGCACGAAAAGCTGATGCCTTCATTGCCAAGCGGTCTTATGTCAATTCAGAACGCCAAGTTTCTTTTTATGCAGCTCTTATCCAAAATCGAATACAATAGTTTCTATGATTTTGATAGTCTTGTCATCCCGTTTCGAACCATTGCGATTGATTTAAAGACCGGCAGGAAAATCAGTTTTCGGCATGGTCGTCTGGCTCAGGTAATCAGGGCAAGTATGGCAGTGCCGGGTATTTTTCCGCCCGTTAAAATCGGTGATTATGAGTTGATTGACGGCGGCATTATTTCTAATCTGCCGGTTGACCAGTTATTTGAGTTTGCACCAGATTTGATAATTGCGTCTCTAACCACGCGCAAAGAAATTGAAACCGACGGTTCAGTCATTGATGTTATTTTAAGGAGTATAGATTTAATCGGCATTGATGACTGGGAAAAGCAGAAAGAGTATGCTGATATTGTGATTGAGCCAAATGTTGAGAAATTCAGGAATTCTGATTTTAATAAAGTAAAACTGCTGGTTCAAACCGGTGAGCAAGCCGCGCATCAAATCTTACCCCAAATCCGCGAACGAATCGCAAATCATAAACTTGAATATAAGCGCAGGTCAATTCAAAAACGGCAATTACCGATAATAAGTCAAATTGAGTTACAGGGTCTGAAAACAACCCGGACCCAGGTAATCAGACCGAGAATAAGTTCAAAAGAAGGTGACCCGCTCGATTTTGACCGGTTGATTAATGATTTAATGAATGTCTATGACACAGATTTTTTTGAGCAGATTGATTATGATTTAGATTTTAATCAGACTCAAGATTCAGTTACCGTGATTTTGAAATTTAAAGAAAAGACATTCGGTTATTATGCTTTAGGTGTTCGCTATGACAATTTTGATGGCGTTAATCTGGGCTTAACAGTTGGCCAGGGTAATATTTATGGGTCGGGCGCAGATATTAGGGCGGCACTTAATTTAGGTAACCCAAATGAAATCCGACTTGGTTTGACCGGCACCAGATTATACAATTTGCCTTTGGGCTACCGGCTTGACGGATTCTGGCGCTCGATTGAGAATTATTTTTTTGAGGATCGTATTTCGCAGTATGTGCCACGACAGATTGATATGCGGGGCGGAATTTTTGAGACCGGCTATATATTAGGCAAAAACGCATTTTTTAATTTGGGTGTGACTGGCTATAAAGCAAAATATAATAATTATCATGAGCTAATAGCTGGACCATTTTTCCGTATCGAATATAATAATTTTAATGATTTATATTTCCCAACTTGGGGTATTACTTATCAGATAAAGGGCTTGTATTCGAGCAAAGCATTCAAAGCGACTGAAGATTTCTGGAAATTGTCATATTTTTCTGAGCATATTATTCCTTTGTCAAGTAAATTGTTTATGCATCCAAGATTGGAAATTGGGATTTCTGACGGAAGGGTCGCGCTGAGCGAATATTTCAGTTCAAGCGGGCTTAATTATATCGGATTTAAGAAGTTTAAGTTTATGACAGAACAGAAACTGGTGTTAAGCCACAGTTTTGATATCAAGCTTATTGACCTGTTCAATCATCAAGATTATCCAGTATATTTTCAGGTATTTACAAGTGCGGCAAGTTTTGTAAAATATAATGATTTGATTTTTAATAGATTTAATCTTGATAACTTTCAGTGGAGTGCTGGTATTGGTATTAAAGCGAATACGCCGATTGGACCAATGCAATTAAATTTCGGTTATTCGGGTATTAAAGCATATTATATCGATGAACTGAAAATAAGCTTTTCAATTGGTCGGGAATTCAGATATTCGGAGGATTAGTAAATATGTGCGTACTTGATTGGATATTAATAATAATTGCTGCTGGCATCATAGTAATGCAAACTTTCCGGAGCGGTGAAGACCTTCATTATGTCTTTTTTGAGATGATTGGAATATTGGTAGCTGCTAATTTATCTCTCCGATATTATGCCAGACTTGCCGAAAAGACAGGTGTTAATCCAGCAATCACGCTATTGCTGATTTTTATCATTTTCGGCATTATCTTGTGGATTATTGCTGATTTAGTTGCTAATAAAGTGCAATTCACTTTAGCCCCAATCGATACCTGGCTCGGTTTTATTATCGGTTTTATTTCAGCCTGGGCGATTTTATATGTTGTGCTTAAGGTTTTGTTTATTGTCTATCCTGATGGACTGAGCTTAAATCTGTTTAGCTCGAGCAAGCCAACAGTTATTTTTTCATCGCTTGACAATTCACCGGTTGCCAAAGAAATTCTCAATTTCAATTCGTTTAGGGCAGTAACTAATTTATTGAACAAGGTGAAACTGAGCGAATGATACATATTTATACTGGTAATGGCAAAGGTAAAACAACCTCGGCAATTGGTCAGGCAGTCCGCGCTTTGGGACACAAATATAAAGTTATAATGATACAGTTTATGAAAGGCGACCCGAATTATGGTGAAATAAAAACTTTGAAAAAGATACGAAATATCAAAGTAGTCCAGTCTGGCTTGCCGACTTTTGTCGAGAAGGGAAAACCAAGCAAAGAAGATTTGAAATTAGCCGCAAAAGGATTTGCTCTGGCTAAAAAAGCATTAAAAGAAAAAAAGTATCAGATGGTGATTTTAGACGAGATAAATGTCGCGGTTGATTATGGACTGTTACAATTAGCTGATGTCATAAAACTTGCCGAAAACTGTCCCAAAAATATTGAACTGATTTTAACCGGGCGGTATGCCTCAAAAGAATTAATTGATATCGCAGATTTAGTCAGTGAAATCAAAGAGATTAAACATCCCTATCAAAAAGGATTTGTCTCAAGAAAAGGCATAGACTATTAAAAACTCAAAACTCATAACTCAAAACGCAAAACTTCTGAATGCTTTTCTTAAAGGCGACCAGCGTGCTTTGAGCCAGTTGATGACTCTGATTGAGAACAATGACCATAAGGCAAAATCGATTTTAAATACGCTCTATCCGAGAACCGGCAATGCCTGGCGTATTGGCATTACCGGACCTCCAGGCGCAGGAAAATCAACGCTAGTTGAAAAACTGGCTATGGAATGTGTGAAGCATAATCTGAGCGTGGGTATTGTCTGTATTGACCCGACTTCGCCATTCAGCGGCGGTGCAATACTTGGTGATAGGGTGCGTATGTCGTCATTGTTTTTAGACCCGAAAGTATTTATTCGAAGCATGGCAACCCGCGGCAGTCTGGGCGGAATTGCCAAAGCAACCAAGCAGATGTGCGACCTGCTTGATGCGTTCAAAAAAGATATAATTATTATCGAGACAATTGGTGTCGGACAGGTCGAACTTGATGTCGCTGGTATTGCTTTTACCACGATTGTCGTGTTGGTGCCTGAAGCCGGTGATTCGATTCAGACTATGAAAGCAGGCCTGATGGAGATTGCGGATATTTTTGTAGTCAATAAATCAGACCGGGACGGCGCGGACAAGATGGTTATGGAAATCCAGTCAATCTTAGAAATGAAGGATTTTGACCGAATACCAGTCGTGCTTAAGACGATTGGTACAGAAGGCAAAGGTGTGACCGATTTGTATAAGAGCATATTGGAACACAAAGATTATCTCAAAGTTACAAACAAGATTAAACAACGGATGCAGTCAACAATCCAGACTGAAATCACGGAGATTGTGCAGGAGCATATTGATAAGCAAGTCTGGCGCAATCCGAAAATTAAACTTGCATTAAACCGATTTATTGATAATATTATTAATGGCAGACAAACTCCTTATCATGCCGCGGATAAAATTTATGCAATCTGGAAAAAATTAGGGAGGAAGATTTGAAGCAGAAAATAAACAAGGAAAATAATCGCATTAATGACGCAACCATTTCCGGCATACCGGTCAAGATTATCTATGTGCCAGATGATATCAAGGATTTAAATTATGACCGTGACCTGGGTATGCCTGGTCAATATCCATATACCCGTGGAGTCAGACAAACCATGTATCGGGGCAGGTTATGGACTATGCGCCAGTTTTCCGGTTTTGGCACAGCAAAAGATACGAACAAGCGATACAAATTCTTGTTGGCTCATGGCGAGACCGGTTTATCAGTTGCATTTGATTTTCCAACCTTGTATGGAAGAGATTCTGACGAAGAAATCAGTGCCGGTGAAGTCGGTAAATGCGGAGTCGCAATTTCATCCTTGGCAGATATGGAGACTTTGTTTGACGGTATTCCCATGGCTGAGGTTTCGACTTCAATGACTATTAATGGTCCGGCATCAGTAATCTGGGCGTTTTATATTGCCGCGGCAGAAAAACAAGGCGTTAAGTCAAAACAGTTACGGGGTACGATTCAGAACGATATTTTAAAAGAATATATTGCCCAGAAATCATGGTTGTTTCCACCGAAGCCGTCCATGCGCATAATTACGGATATTATGGAATTCGCTGCCCAACACGTACCGCAATGGAATACGATTTCAATCAGCGGTTATCATATCCGGGAAGCCGGTTCAACAGCGGTACAGGAATTGGCATTTACTTTAAAAGACGGATTGACTTATGTTGAAGAGGGAATAAAAGCTGGACTGGATGTAGATGTATTTGCGCCAAGACTGTCTTATTTTTTTAATTCGCATCTCGACTTTTTCGAAGAAATTGCCAAATACCGTGCTGCGCGCAGAATATGGGCACGGGAAATGAAAAATACTTATAAAGCAAAAAAGCCCGAATCATTATTATTAAGATTCCATACCCAGACTGCCGGCTGCACTCTAACTGCCCAGCAGCCGGAAAATAATATTGTGAGAACCGCATTTCAAGGGCTGGCTGCAGTTTTAGGAGGAACCCAGAGTTTACATACCAATTCAATGGACGAGACATGGGCATTGCCAACTGAAAAAGCAGTCTTGATTGCCCTGCGCACCCAGCAATTAATTGCTTATGAAACTGGCGTGGCTAATGTGATTGACCCGTTGGGCGGCTCGTATTATGTCGAGTCCTTGACCAATAAGATGGAGCAGGAAGCATATAACTATTTTAAAAAGATTGATAAGATGGGCGGCATGATTAAAGCGATTGAGAACGGCTATCCGCAAAGAGAGATTGCCAATGCTGCTTACAATTATCAGAAGCAGGTTGAACAGAAAAAACGGACTTTTGTCGGAGTCAATGATTTTATTTTAGCCGACGAAAAACTGGAAATGCCGATTTTAAAGATTGACCACCGGGTTAGCGAAGAACAGAACAAGCGAATACAGACCTTGCGCAAAAAGCGGAACAATGCCCAGGTCGCAAAAGTATTAAAAGAGCTGAAACGGGTCTGCCAGACCAAAGAGAATGTGATGTATCCGATTCTTAAAGCAGTCAAAGCTTATGCCACGCTCGGTGAAATCTGTGCGGCAATGAAAGAGATTTTCGGCGTTTATAAAGAACCGCCGATGTTTTAGATATGAAAATCCGAAATCCTAAATCCGAAATCCTAAACAAATTCAAAACTCTAATATCAAAACAGATAAACGTTTTACTAATTTGGATTTTGGTGATTAGATATTGTTTAGAATTTCGTGCTTCGAATTTAGAATTTTATTTTAGGGGGAGTAATGGATAAGAAGTTAAGAATCTTGGTTGCTAAACCAGGCCTGGACGGACATGACCGGGGTGCCAAAGTCGTGGCACGGGCTTTGCGTGATGCCGGTTTTGAAGTGATTTATACCGGCTTGCATCAAACACCAGACATGATTGTGGCAACCGCAATTCAGGAAGATGTCAATGCAGTCGGGTTGTCGATTCTTTCGGGTGCGCATATGACAATCTTTCCCAATGTCATGAAACTATTAAAAAAGAAGAAAGCCGTAGACATTTTACTTTTTGGCGGCGGTATTATACCAGATGAAGACAAAAAGGCATTGTATAAACTGGGCGTTGGCAAACTGTTCGGACCAGGCACAGATACCGCTGAAATTGTTGCCTATCTGAAAAAGTATTTTAAGCTATAATGGCGGATTTATGAAAATGGATGATGCGATAAAAAAACTGCACGACTTAAGAGAAAAAGCAAAACTGGGCGGGGGAGAAGAACGAATTGCAAAACAGCACGAAGCCGGCAAACTGACTGCCCGAGAGCGGATTGGGATTTTAGTTGACAAAGATACTTTTCAGGAATTTGACGCTTTTGTTACGCACCGGATTTATGACTTTAATATGCAGGAAAAAAAGATTCTTGGCGATGGTGTTATAACCGGTGTCGGTAAAGTCAATGGCAGGGATATTGCAATTTTTTCCCAGGATTTCACCTCATTTGGCGGAACTTTGTCAGAAACTTTCGGCTCAAAAGTAATTAAAATCATGGAATTGGCAATGAAAATGGGTATTCCAGTGATTGGACTAAATGATTCAGGTGGGGCACGGATACAAGAAGGAGTTGTCAGTTTAGCTTCATATGCAGATATATTCTGGCATAATACCCAGGCATCAGGCGTAATTCCTCAGATATCGGCAATTATGGGACCTTGTGCCGGCGGTGCAGTCTATTCACCAGCACTTACTGATTTTGTTTTTATGGTCAAAGGCACCAGTTATATGTTTATTACCGGACCAGAAGTGGTCAAGACCGTGACCCACGAGCAGGTCAGTTTTGATGATTTGGGCGGTGCCCAGATTCACGCTTCAAAATCAGGAGTTGCCCATTTTACCGCAGAAAATGACAAAGAATGTCTTTTAAATATCAGGAAACTTTTATCATACCTGCCCTTGAACAATCTCGAAGACCCGCCCCGCATCGAATCTGATGATGACCCGAACCGGGAAGACGAAGAACTAAATAAAATCATTCCGGATGAGGAGAACAAGGCATATGTGATGAAAGATGTGATATTGCATATTGTTGACCATGATTCGTTTTTTGAAGTGCATAAAGACTATGCCCAGAACATAATTGTCGGTTTTGCCCGACTCGACGGTCAGGTTGTTGGTATTATTGCACAGGAACCGTCAGTTATGGCTGGAGTCCTGGATATTCATTCGTCATTAAAAGGCGGACGGTTTATCCGATTTTGCGATGCGTTCAATATTCCGATCATTACTTTTGAAGATGTACCCGGCTTCTTACCCGGCACATTACAGGAACACGGCGGAATTATTAAACACGGTGCTAAATTATTATATGCCTATTGCGAAGCGAACGTACCGAAAATCACGGTAATCACGAGAAAATCATATGGCGGCGCTTATTGTGTGCTCGGTTCAAAACAGGTACGGGCAGATATTAACCTGGCATGGCCCAGTGCGGAACTGGCAGTTATGGGACCCGAAGGCGCAGTTAATATTATCTATCGCAAAGAAATTAGTGAAGCGAAAGACCCAAAACAGACCCGCCAGCAATTGATTGACGAATACCGGGAAAAGTTTGCTAATCCTTATGTTGCGGCAAGCCGCGGTTATGTTGATGATATTATCGAACCGAAAAAGACCAGAAAAGAATTAATCAAATATTTAAAACTATTAGATACCAAACGGGATAAATTACCGCCCAAAAAACACGGTAATATACCGTTATAAAATGAAAATATACTACAGAGGCACAGAGGTCACGGAGAAGAATAATAAGGAGACCAGGAAACCAAGAAAAGAGATTTTCCTGTATTCATGGCTTCCTTATAAAACCTCTTTATTTTTCCTCTATGGTCTCTGTGTCTCCGTGGCTTAACTGGAGGAAAATAAATGGCAAAGATATATAAAAATCTTATCAATGGCAAGTATGTTGCGTCGAGTTCTGGCAAAACTTATAAAAATATCAACCCGGCAAATACGAGTGATGTGGTCGGAATTTTCCCATTATCCGAAGTGTCAGATGTGAATAAGGCAGTGGACGCGGCTAAAAAAGCATACCAAATCTGGAAACGGGTGCCAGCTCCCCAGCGCGGTGAGATTATCCGTAAGGCAACCGAGATATTAATTGCCCGCAAAGAAGAACTGGCGCGGATTATGACCCGTGAAATGGGCAAAGTTTTAAAAGAGACCAGGGGAGATGTGCAGGAAGCGATCGATACTGGTTTGTATGCAGCTGGCGAAGGCAGAAGAATGTTCTCATTTACAGTCCCGTCAGAACTGAAAAATAAAATGGCATTTGTGATTCGCAGACCAATGGGAGTCTGGGGCGTGATTTCACCGTGGAATTTTCCAATGGCAATACCATCCTGGAAAATCTTCCCAGCATTACTGTGCGGTAATACGATTGTGTGCAAGCCAGCCACTGACACGCCTGCCAGTGCCGGTGAATTTGTTGATGCCTTACACCAAGCCGGCGTTCCTGACGGCGTGGTCAATATTGTTTATGGTTCGGGCAGTAAAGTCGGCGAAGCATTGATAAATCATCCGGGTATTGCGGGCATTACTTTTACTGGTTCATCACAAATCGGTAAGCGGATTGCTGAAGTATGCGGTAAAACCTTAAAACGCTGTTCGCTTGAACTGGGCGGAAAAAATGCCGAGATTGTGATGGCTGATGCTGACTTAGATTTGGCATTAGACGGTGTTCTATGGGGTGCATTTGGCACAACCGGACAGCGATGCACTGCAACTTCACGATTAATTCTGCATGAAAAAATCCACGACAAATTCGTTAATATGCTCAAAAAACGGACTGAAGCATTAAAAATAGGTGACGGTCTGGATGAGAAGAACCAAGTCGGACCGTGTGTATCTGAAGCACAAAGACAATCTGTGCACAGTTATGTCCAAATCGGTTTACAAGAAGGTGCCAAATTATTATGCGGCGGCAAACCATTAAAAACCGGTAAAAATGCCAAAGGATTTTTCTATGCACCGACAATATTCACTAATGTAACACCTGAAATGCGTATTGCAAAAGAAGAGATTTTCGGACCTGTGCTTTCCGTGCTTAAAGTTAAAAATCTGGCTCAGGCAATCAAAGTCCTGAATAATACTCAATACGGACTCTCTTCTTCGATTTATACCAAGAATGTCAATGATTCGTTTAGGGCAATCGAAGACATTGAAGCGGGTATTACTTATATCAATGCACCGACCATTGGTGCCGAATGCCATCTGCCATTTGGCGGTGTCAAAGAGACTGGGAATGGTCATCGTGAAGGTGGCTGGACTGTATTTGAAATATTCTCAGAACTCAAAACCGTGTATGTTGATTATTCGGGTGCCTTACAAAAAGCGCAGATTGATACCTGGGACTGAAGAAAAATTTAACATTGAAAACCACTGAACAGCTTGTCATTCTGAGGCGAAGCCGAAGAATCTCTCTTTTAACCGCGGGCTTGATGCGGAATGACAGATTTTCGTTATAAATTACCCGATATAATTTTCAATATTCAATGCTCAATTATTAAAAATTATCGCTTTGAGCATAATTCCTTATTGCCCAAAATGTATACTTAAAAGGTTATTTTTTTGTCACTGATTTTTTTGCTTAATTCCCTTAAAATCAAGAACTAACAACCAAAAACTGGCTTTTAGGGGGGAGTGCCCAGGGGGTCGAGTCAGACAAGAGAGTTGGAGTGTTGAAAAGTTAAGAGTTGTGAGTTGGGAAAAGAATATAGTAAAATGCGTGGCAAGAATGCTCGTAAAAAGGCGAGTCAGGTTTTTGGTAGTCACACGGTAAAGAATATAAATTTAAGGACGGAGATAAGGACGAGACAGATGAAGAAGAGAAATCAAAAACAGGAGGCGGGAAGGAGAACGGGGTTAAATTTTAATTTGTAAGTTGAAGATTGGAAATTTTTAATGATTATGCTGGATGCCGGTTTGAGCAGGAATGACAAAAAAATCGAGATGCTGAAATAAATTCAGCATGACATATAATCTGTTTAATCAGTATAATCCGAGGTTTCTATTTGTCACCCTGAGCAAATGCGAAGGGCCCCTCTGAAGAGAGATTCTTCATTTGCTTCGCTCGCTCAGAATGACATGTTTTTTTGTGTGGTTCCATATTCTTTTCTATGACAAAACTTATCAGTGCGGTCCGTTCTTAAGAGATTAAACAGGTGAAGTCGGTTTGGTTCTGCCCATCCAGTCCAGATTTTCGAGTTCGCCAAAATGGTCTTTGAAAATGCGGTAATACATCAATTCTTCTTTGCTGTGTAATTTCCAGGCGCAGGGCAGAACAGATTCTTTTCGAAAATCAGCATCCGATATATGTTTATCTGCGTATTGGGAGAATAACTCGCCAATACCCGCGCCCTGCCAGAATTTTGCTTTGGTGCGGTTTAAGATTGCATCCGGTAAAAACCCATCCAGAGCCCGTCGTAATATCCATTTTTCAATGCCGTTATATAATTTATATTCGGCTGGTATTTGCAAAGCATAATTGATTATTTCCGGGCTGGCAAAAGGGACATAAGCAGTGAGTCCGAATGCGGATGCGCAACGGTCAACCCGCTGCAGAGCCGTGTTATGCAGACGATTCATTATATCAACCAGCTCATCTGCCAAAAATAAAGGATTGAAAGTTTTTAAGTATTCATAACCGGCAAAGAGTTCATCACCGGCTTCACCAGAAAATACTTGACTAACATATTGAGAAGCTCTTTTTGCGGCTAAATAATTGGTAATGCTGGAGCGCACCAGCAGAGCGTCAAATGATTCAAGACTGTAAACAACATCAGGCAGGGTTTTGAGCATATCTTTGAAACCGACGATTATTTCGTGGTGGTGTAGTTTTTGATCCGGCTTTGCTCTGGTTTTGATATAATCGGCAGCAATCCGGGCAAATTTAATGTCTGGCGCGTCTTTTAACCCGGCGGCAAAAGTATGCATGGTTTTGACATATTTACTTGCCAGACTGACAATCGCGCTCGAATCGAGCCCGCCCGAAAGCCAGGCACCGGTCTCATTTTCAGAAATTTTGTTTTGGATTTCATTGCATAAAATCATTCTTAATTCTTGAGCAATGGTTTCAGGCAATTGAATAAAACCGGGTTGTTTTTGATAAGACTCTTTTTGAACAAACTGATTGTCCTGGTAAATATAACCGGGTAAGAACTCATTAATATCCTGCGCTAAATCCAGTAATGCTTTGACTTCTGAAGCAAAACAGACCGTATGGTCACGGGTTTTTCCATAATACAATGGCACAATTCCTAACAGGTCGCGCCTAAGCACTAATTTGTTTTCTTGAATCAAAGCCGGCTGCAATTTATCATTATAATCCGATGCCGTAGTTTTTAGGATATGAGACTGGAGATTGGAAAAGACAATCCCGATTGTCGCATTTCGGGTCTGAAACAGCTCTTTACCAAATTCACCGCGATGTTTAATTTTCTTTAACATCTGCTGTACAAGTTCGACCTGATTCAAACTAAAAACACCGGCAATTCCATATGACATCGCTATCTTCCTTTCTTGACTAACGATTTTAAACGCTGGGCTTCGGTCATGGGTTTACCAGTTTGAGGATTAATGACCAGATACTGACCATTGACTGGCGCGGTGATGATTTTACCCTGCGCGACATTTGAACCGACCAGGTGCGGTGCATCAAGAATACCATTTCTGACTGCCTGATATAAAACTTCAGGGTCGGTCAGCGGGTCAGTCGGTTTTCGACTTAATCTTTTAATCGCATTGATAATAAGATTGGCTTGTTTTATCAATTCGCTTTTTCGTTTTTGAATTGCCGGGTCATATGTAATATCTGGCAGATTTTTCAATGCTAAGCGGATTACGCCGTGGGTGATTTGGGCACTCTCAATGATTTCCTGGGCAGTAGCGTTGTAATTGGCTTCGCAATAACCGACCACATGCATGATCTGCGGTTTGAGCATCATACTGATTAAGACTGATGCAGAGAGATGACCTTTAGCAATATCAGGGTCGGTTGGCATACTGCGCAAGCCAGTCCGGACTTCGCGGAAAGAAGTAAATTTTTGGTCGTGCAGAGATTCAATCAGCTCGATTTTGGCAAGCATTTTTGCCAAATCCATTTGCGGGCTGGTCTCAGGCGGAGTATTAAACATATACTGGGAAACATAATGCCTGACCCCAAGTTTTTTTGCATTGTAGGCAGCCAGATAAGCAGTCGCTACTGCCAAGGCATCATGACTGTCGCGCAGACTCCATTGATGAGAATCATTTACTTCAACTGGTATTTTATGTTTGGCATACCAGCGTATAGTTGCCTGATTTTCTTTTATCGATTCAAGCAGGTCACGGGTTGAGCGTTTGTCTAATTCGTTATACCAGAACAAAGGAATCGCACCCCATGCAATATTGATAGTCTTGACCGACATTTTTGACCAGTCGAGTAAATGGTCAGTGCCCGCATAACAGCGGACTAATGGATAATTACCGCACCGGGTTGCCTGATAAATTGCTCTTAAATCCGGCGGTTTTCTTAAGGGCACACCGCCAGCGCCATGACCGGTTTTGGGCATGTGCTTTGGTTTAAAAAAGAATTCCTGCGCGTTCTGGTCTGGCGCAATACTGATAATATCCAAGACCCGAGCCAGAGCAATTTTTCGGGCATCAATTATGGTTTGCCTAACTGTTTTCAAGCCAAGATGATGCCGTAATAGGGGATAGGGATAGTTTTGTCTAATCCGTTCCACCAATGTCTGGGCATAATGCTTTTGAGTCTGTTTGCCGGATTTTTTCTGGAGATAATTAATAATGGTTTGGATTGGTTCGGCACCAGAAAAGACCGCTTCAAACAGCTTGTTCTCTCGTGCGACTTTTGCTACTGAAGTCGTACCGCCAAACGCAAGCCGGGTTTTTTCAAGATTGTGTTTTTTCAGTTCATTTTTCAATTCATTAAAAAGAGTTTGTGCAGTTTCCGGAGTCAAACGGTAAGAGACTACTGCCAAATCTGGTTTGCTATTTTTTATGGCATTAACAAAGTTCTTAACACTAATTGCCGAGCCGAGAAATTCGGTTTCATAGCCATAATTTTGTGCCAGGCGTAAAAAGTTGATAATACCGGCAACATGCACGCAATTGCCAATACAGGCACCTAAGATTTTATTTGCCATTGCGCCTACCTTCTTCGACATAACGCCGAATCTGACGAACCGTCATACCATCCAAGCCGAGCTTGTCAACGGTTCTGCCTTCTGTCCAGTAATTGCGGTTATGTAAAACATTGGCAAGCTGAACAATCGATTTCATTGTCGTCACTTTGACGCCCAGATATTCCCCAAGTGAGGCAATGGGAACTAAGCTGGTCGGCACATCTTCAGCAATATAGCGGTGGTCAATAGTATTTGGCGCCATAATGCCATGGTATCCGTAATTTGCCTGAATCGCTTCATACAGGTTATTACCAGCAACGCCATATGCCTGATACAGCCATTCCCGGGCAGAAAGAACACGAATACCAACTGCTTCTGCAACTTTAATCCGTTCTGCATCCAGAGCTTCTAATACTAAAGAGACTGACGGGCTGGCACCTTCGTGATAATAACTGAATTCGCCTTTTTCATTTTCAATCCAGGCGGTATTGAGCACGGTCAGAGCCGGATGAAAAATCGCGCCGATATTGCTCAAGCCGGTCTTTAGCACATTGTCACCGGCAACAAACTGGTGAAAAGTATTTCTGAGCGATGCCAGGACATCAGGCAGATGAAATGCGGGCAGAGTAGCTATAGGCACGGCATTTTTAATGCCAAAAATCCGCACCTGTCCGGGATTGGTGATGCGTGACGCATAGAGCAAAGTTTCCGCTTCAGCTAGAAAATAATATTTATTGATTTTTAACTGGCGCAGGGTTTCGGCAAAGACCAGAGCACCGCCAGTTCGACCCGGGTTTAACAAGACAATCTGTCCGTCAGATAAGTGCGGACCCATAATACGCGCTATTTCGATATGACCTAAAGCCGGCACCACGACCATGACAATATCAGCATCGGTTAACGCCTGCTTGATATCAGTAGTAACTAGATTCAATTTAGCAGTACCGTTAATTTCACCGGTAACTTCAATTTCATTGCTGGCTTGGATTGTCCGAATCCGGTTTTCGGTTCGGTTGTACAGGTTGACTTTACGGCCGGTAATTGCGAGATGCGCAGCCATTGCCAGACCGCCATTGCCCGCACCAATAATACAGACGGTCTGGGTATCTTCAGGCGGTTCGATTTCACCAAGCGGAGTTTCTTGTTCTTTGATATAATTAAGCATATCATACGAAGACTTTGCCTGCAGCAGGGTCTCGGCAAAAATCGGAGCATTTAAAAGATGGGCAAGACGGCTTAATATTTTTAACTGAAAATTGTGTCCGATTAAACGGTTTAAGACCAGAAATACTAAATTGACTGGTTTGTCGTCAACTGCATTAAAATCGATGCCGGTTTTACTGATACCAATCGCAATGATTGGCTGGTGCACGGCGCTGGTGCAGGCATGGGGAATCGCAATCGCCTGACCAATCCCAAAAGTGCCTTTGCGTTCGGTTGTCTGTAAATCTTTGACTGCTTGTTCTGGATTACTCAGGCGTCCGGCATTTTTTAAGGCATCGGTTAATTCTTGATAAACTTCATGTTTTGTAGTATTTTTTAAATCTAAAATAATTGCTTTATCGACAATAAATTTGTGGATATACATTTATATCACCTCGCATTCTTATCAAATAGAATTTATTTTTATAAACTAATCGTCGCCCCAGTTAAATTCCTTCGCGCTAATCGTTTAAGAACTGATTTAGTATAGTATAACCGATGTTATCGGTTCAGTCAATAAAAAATTACAAAAAATTGTGTGTTTGTGAAGGCTTAGATGAGATTGCTTTGCTTTTGCTCGCAAAGACAATAACCAGAGCAGTCTTTGCGAGGAGCGGAGTGACGAATCAATCTGATTACCGATAGTGAAAAGATGAGATTGTTTTTAATTATCAATTTTCAATTCTCAATTATCAATCAAAACACAATTCTTCAATATTCAATTTTGAAAATTATTACATTGATAATTTATTGAAACTTGGTATTTGATAATTGAAAATTTAGCCCAGTATTTTTAGCGGTATAAATGTTTACCTTGAACCTTTGACTTTGGATTTGCTATCGTCTATTCAATAACCGTCTTGATTTTAATCCGTCTGTTTTCTGAAATAAGATATGCCATTGCAATCTTCGGGTCGTGCTCAAAGAATGAGACCCAGTTTTCTTTGATTGCCTGGCTCAATAATATTTTTTTATGTTCCATAGTCTGGAGCGGAAACAGGTCATATGCCATTAAAAAGGGGAGACTTAAATGCGAAGCGGTCGGAATCAAATCACCCCAGTAAATCAGAGTCTGATTTTCAGAACTGACTTTGACTACCTGATGCCCATAAGTATGGCCGGCAGTCATGATTACTTCAACCCCGTCAGCAATTGTTGCTTTTTCATCGACAAGCTGAACCTGATTATTTTCCTGCAAAGGCACAAAATCTTCGGTCAAATAACTGGCTTTAGAGCGCCGGTCCGGATTATTAGCGGCTTCCCATTCGATTTTCTGAATATAGTATTGAGCATTGGGAAAAGTTGGTATTACTTTGCCGTCTGCGTCAAGTTTGGTATTTCCACCGCAATGGTCAAAATGGAGATGGGTGTTAATCACAATATTAATATCAGATGCATTAAAGCCAATTTGCTGCAAACAAGCTTCCAGGGTCATATGGTGATTGACCTGATAAATGTCATTGAACTTATCCTGACCTTTATCACCAATACCAGTATCAATCAAAATCAGTTCTTTGCCCGTATTGACAAGACAGCATCGCAAAGCCAATAAGATACGGTTGTTCTTATCCGGCGGATTGGTTTTATCCCACATAACTTTGGGCACCACGCCAAACATGGCACCGCCGTCAAGACGGAATAATCCGTCCAAAACCGGATAGATTTCAAATTTACCAAGTTTCATAATTTTTATTCAGTATTTTTTAACCACGAATCAAACGAATTTAGCGAATACCACGAATAAAAAGCATTAAATATCAATATAAATTATTCGTGAAATTCGGAGATTAGTGTTATTCGTGTTCAAATTATTGGATTATGCCTGGGTTGCGACTGCCCGTTTGCCCGCCTTTTTGCGCACATATTCACCCTTATAACGGATGCCTTTGCCATGATATACATCCGGTTTTTTGGTAGAACGGATTTCTGCGGCGAGTTCACCAACCCATTGTTTATCTGCACCTTTAAGCGTAATTTCAAACATCTGTTCTTTGTTATCGTCAGGGTTCGGAACTTGTTTTATATCGACGCTGATTTCTTTTGGGATTTTGAAGTTGACCGGATGAATAAAGCCGACTTCAATCTGAATACCTTCTTTAGTTTTCTGCGCCCGATAACCCATACCGCGGACTTCGATAATTTTTGTAAATCCTTCGGTGACGCCTTTAATCATATTATTAAGATGCGACTGGGCAGTGCCGACAAACATTGAAGAGTCGGGTTTTTTCTCAGCGACATTAATGATATTGTTTTCAATGCTGATTGCTACAGTCGGATGAATTTTGAGACTGAGCTGTCCCTGCGGACCATTAACTGTAATCTTATCATCCGATTTATCCACCGTCACGCCGGCAGGAATCGGAATCGGTTTATTTCGTTTTGCCATAGAAAATTATTATACTGAAAAAGATGGATTTCGTCAAGATTGCGTTTTATAATGTCATTTTTACGCTATTACTATAAAACACTTAACTATGAAATATAGCAAAAATCAGATACCCTTGCCTAATATTTGTGACGCTAAAGAATAGGAAAACAATCATAGCATCGTCACCTATTGATTTTATTGAATTTAAGAGCAAATATTCAATCTAAGTCAGCCGATAATGCAACTTAACCGACAGCAAAGCGGACAACCGAATGATTCAGGAAAAAGGATAGGGAATTGAAATGAGTTCTTAATTCAAAAAATAATTGTTTTGTGAATTAAACTAGAGCATTTTTAACAACTCTGCTCTGGAGAGGTTATTGTTTTTACCGACCCGGGACAAGACATCATGAAGCGTGCCTTTTGCTAAGGTTTGGTGAACCACAACGGTTATTCGATGGGTGCCGAGACGGGTTCGTTTTTTCATTTGAATATGACTGCCGCGCTGCTGAATCGTTTTATAACCGAGTCTGGTAAAGAGTCGGAAGAGACGCCTACCGCTTACTTGCGGAAGTTTTAGAGATCCTGGTTTCATCGAGGTTTTTCCGAATAATTACTTCTAATTTTCTTTTTTTTGTTCTCCCACTAAAATGACAGCAGGTTGCTTGTTCAATACCTTGGATAAGTTTGTCTAAGCTTTTGGCACAGGTAAAAATATCATAACCAACTCCACGAGCACACCAGGCTTCACCGTCGTAATAAACTTCAATTTTTATGGTCATTTTTTGATTATATTTAAATATATCTAAGGAGTCAATATTTGAAGTTGACTTTTTACTTTTTTTCGATATACTAAATTTAATGTTTTTTGAAAATCAAAGATTACAATTTAAAATAATAAACAAAAAGGAGTAATAATGGCAGATAATAATGAAATCTACAATCCACCAGCAGAACTGGTAAAAAATGCAAATATTACCAAGTTCATGGAAAAACATGGACTTAAAACACTCGATGAGCTGTTAACCAAAGCACAAGACTATGAATGGTTTTGGGCAGAAATGGCAAAAGAATTAGAATGGTATAAAGCTTTTGATAAAATTTTGGAATGGAACAATCCTTTTGCTAAATGGTATTTAGGCGGGAAGTTTAATATCGTGCATAATGCGATTGACCGGCATATGAACACGAAAACTGCGGATAAAGTCGCGTTTATCTACGAGCCAGAACCGGAAAACGAAAAAGTCGAGCGCTGGACATATCGACAGCTTAATACCGAAATCTGTAAGTTTGCCAATGCCTTGAAAAAACTCGGTGTCAAAAAAGGTGACCGGATTACAATCTATCTGCCAATGGTTCCGCAAGTTGCAATTGCCATGCTCGCTTGCGCAAAAATCGGCGCGATTCATTCGGTAGTCTTTTCTGGTTTTAGTTCAGGTTCTTTAAAAGACCGGATTATTGATGCCGAAGCTAAAGTATTGATTACCGCGGACGGCGCTTATCGCAGGGGCAAGCTGGTTGAGTTGAAAAAAAATGCAGATGAATCAGTCAAAGACACACCGAGCATTCAACATGTGATCGTATTTAATCGTGCTGATACAAAAGTCAACATGACTGAAGGTAGAGATTTATGGTGGCATGAAATCACTGCTCAAGAATCTGACCAGTGTCCGACTGAACAGCTTGATTCAGAAGATATGCTGTATACACTTTATACATCAGGTACGACCGGCAAACCAAAAGGTATTGTTCATGTCCACGCCGGTTATGCAGTTGGAACTTACGCAACACTCAAATTTATCTTTGACTTGAAAGAAAGCGATATCTGGTGGTGCGCCGCTGATGTCGGCTGGGTAACCGGTCATAGTTATATTGTATATTCGCCATTAATGCTTGGTGCGACATCGGTTTTATATGAAGGTGCGCCAGATTTTCCAAACGCCGGTCGTTGGTGGAAAACCATTGCCCGAGAAAAAGTGACTGTGCTTTATACTTCGCCAACCGCAATTCGTATGCATATGCGTTACGGCGAAAAGTGGGCCGGTGAGCATGATTTATCAAGTTTACGGTTACTGGGTAGTGTTGGCGAGCCGATTAATCCAGAAGCCTGGCGTTGGTATTATAAATATATCGGCGGCGAGCGCTGTCCGATTATGGATACCTGGTGGCAGACTGAAACCGGTCATATTCTGATTACTCCTTTACCAATCACGCCTTTAAAACCAGGTTCGGCAACCAAACCTTTCCCGGGTGCTAAAGCCAATGTCTTTACGCAAGATGGTCATCCGATTAAACCGAATGAGAATGGTTTTGCCGTACTTTTAACGCCCTGGCCTGGTATGCTTCGAACTTTGTATAAAGACCCAGAGCGATACAAGGAAGTTTATTGGTCTCGTTTTCCGGGTATTTATCTGACCGGAGATTCTTGTACTATTGACGAGGATGGTTATTTCTGGTTCAGAGGCCGTGCTGACGAAGTGCTTAATGTTGCCGGTCATCGTCTGGGAACTGCTGAAGTCGAGAGCGCATTGGTTGCGCATGCGGCAGTTGCTGAAGCAGCCGTGATCGGCGTACCACACGAAGTTAAAGGCGATGTGCCCAAAGCATATGTTACGCTCAAAGTCGGTTTTGAGAAATCAGAAGAATTAAAAAAAGAACTGAAAGACTGGGTCTCAAAAGAAATCGGACCGATTGCCCGTCCTGAAGAAATCGAATTCCGTGATAAACTACCCAAAACCCGTTCCGGGAAAATTATGCGGCGGCTTTTAAAAGCCGAAGCATTGGGAAAACCGATCGGCGACATTTCAACATTAGAAGAATAAAACCTAAAGGAGAGAGTTGTGAACATCAAATTTGGTTACCGCTCTCTCCTTATTGCTTTTGAAAACATGGAGTAATTATGAATAATGAAAAAGTATTCAATCGATGGTTAATTGTAGTCGGTGCGATATTAATCCAGCTCTGTCTGGGCGCAATATATGCCTGGAGCGTTTTTCGGATTCCTTTACAAGATAAACTTGACATTACGCCAACCCAAGCTTCTCTACCATTTTCATTTGTTTTGATTTTTTTTGCCCTTTCAACTGTAATCGGTGGACGCTGGCAGGATAAATCAGGACCAAGAACGGTTGCGATTGCCGGTGGTATTATGCTTGGTATTGGGATGATTCTCGCGAGTTTTGCAAAAAGTCTGGCCGCGGTAATTTTATTTTATGGTGTGGTTTCCGGCATTGGTATTGGTCTTGCTTATGTCTGTCCGATATCAGCAGGTGTAAAATGGTTTCCGGATAAACGCGGACTTATCACAGGTCTTTCAGTTGCCGGATTTGGTGCCGGTGCTTTGATTGTCGCGCCGCTGGCAAGGTCCCTAATTGATACAATCGGAGTTTTTAATACATTCCGGATTCTTGGAATTATCTTTTTTGTATTAGTCTTTATTGGTGCTTTGATTTTACGTAATCCACCGGCAGGATATAAACCAGTTGGCTGGAATCCACCGGCAGTAACAGCATCAAGAAAAGTTGATTTTAGTGCCAAAGAGATGCTTTCAACCGGGCAATTTTATTTAATCTGGCTCATGTATTTTATCGGCTGTGCTTCGGGATTAATGGTGATTGGTCAAACCTCGCCAATCGGCCAGGAACTTGCTAAATACACTAAAGAAGCTGCTGCACTGGGTGTAAGTCTATTAGCAATATTCAATGCTTTGGGCAGAATTTTCTGGGGAAAAATTTCTGATTCGTTCGGGCGCATGAAAACACTGTTTCTAATGTTTCTCATTTGCGGACTGGCAATATTATCATATAATCTAATCGCAACTGCACCGGTCTGGTTTTGGTTTGGCATTTCTTTGGTCGGATTTTGTTTTGGCGGATACCTGGCTTTATTCCCGGCGATTACGGCTGATTTATTCGGAACGAAAAGTGTCGGTGTAAATTATGGTTTTGTTTTTACTGCCTATGGTGTTGGCGGACTTTTAAGTAATATTTTTGCACCACGAGTCAAAGAATTGACTGGTGGTTATTCGGTTGCGTTTATAGTAACTGGAATCTTATGTCTCATCGGAGCAATATTGACTTTTTTAGTAAAACCACGTAAAGCTTAATAAATAATGATTATAGTAGTTGGAGGATTAAATGAAAAAGAAGAAAAAACCTGTTAAAAAGGTTAAAAAAATCATTCGTAAAAAACCAAAACCGGTTAAAAAAGAATTAACCGCCGAAGAAAGAATTGCCCTGGCAAATAAACCGGGTCAGGATGCAATGAAACTGCACCCGTTTTTCAAGGGTAAAATCCAGATCGCACCCAAATGCGTGATACGGGATTTTAAGGATTTCGCGATCTGGTACACGCCAGGTGTTGCCAAACCTTGTCTTGATATTAAAGCCAATCCGGAAAAAGTCTGGGAACATACTAACCGCGCCAATACGATTGCGGTCTTAACTGACGGCACCCGCGTATTAGGTCTCGGCGATATCGGTCCAGAAGCGTCGTTGCCAGTGATGGAAGGTAAAGGACTTTTGTTTAAATACCTTGGCGGCGTTGATGTATATCCGATTGCAATCCGTACCAAAGACCCGGACGAGTTTATCAAGTTTGCAAAACTGATGGAACCGAGTTTTGGCGGTTATAATCTCGAAGATATCGAACAACCTAAATGCTTCAGAATTCTCGATACTCTGCGTAAAGAAATGAATATTCCGGTCTGGCATGATGACCAGCAAGGCACTGCCGCAGTGACAGTTGCCGGTTTAATCAATGCATTAAAAATCGTCGGTAAAGACCCGAAAAAAGTACGGGTCGGTATGATTGGTGCTGGTGCGGCCGGAATCGCCTGTTTACGGGTTATGGTTACTTATGGCATTGACCCGGCAAAAGTCGTGATGACCGATATCTATGGCATTGTACATAAAAACCGCCCGGATTTTGACAAGCATTTTGAATATACTAAAGAGTTAATGCTCAAGACTAATCTGGAAGACCGAAAATGCGAACGGGTTGAAGATGCAATTCCTAAGACAATGGAAGGAATGGATGTGGTGATTGGTTATTCCAAACCCGGACCGGATACAATCAAAAAGGAATGGATTCAGAGAATGGCAAAAGACCCGATTCTGTTTGTCTGTGCTAATCCGGTTCCGGAAATCTGGCCCTGGGAAGCAAAAGCTGCCGGTGCAAAAATCGTTGCGACTGGCCGCAGTGATTTCCCGAATCAGGTTAATAATTCTCTGGGATTTCCCGGGATATTCCGCGGCACACTTGATGTCAATGCCCGAACTATTACGGATGAGATGTGTATTGCCGCCGCAGTCGAATTGGCTAAAGTTGCCGAAGACCGTGGCTTAAGAGAAGATTATCTGATTCCAACTATGGATGACTGGGAAGTATTTCCGCGCGAAGCAGTCGCAGTGGGCATGAAAGCGATTGAGCAAGGCGTAGCTCGCATCACTATGACAAAGGAACAACTCTACAAGAAAGCGTCGTCGATAATTAAGAACGCACGAAATATGTCAAAAGCACTAATGAAACAGGGATTTATTCCCAAACCACCCAAAGACTAACATAATAACATATAAAAATTAGGGCTGGTAAATACCAGCCCTTTTTATTCTAATTAAAATAGCGCCACGGGGATTCGAACCCCGGTCTTCTGGCTGAGAACCAGATGTCCTGGGCCAGACTAGACGATGGCGCCATATACAAATTAAAAATTAAATATCAAATATCAAAAATTAAGATTATTCAAAGAGCAATTTTGATATATCAATAACCAATTCGCTTTTCAAAGAATCAAAAATTCTATCAATCGAGAAGTTTTGGTCAATGCGTCCTTGCCGGATGATTACGCCGCCGGATAAGTTTTCGTCAATAGCATATTTTAAGTCGGGCAAGAGTTTGTGCAATTTGTCTTGATCCGATTTGGCAATAATTAATTCAGAGTTGTTATCTTTATTTTTTGATATGATATCTTTGATAAAACTGAGATAGTTTTCTGATGCAAGAAATTTCTGTTTCGCTTTAGTTAAAAGATCATCGATTATTTGCCATTTAATTTTGAGTATTGCCTGCTGGGCTTTGAGCTGGGCATTGGATATTAAGCGGGTCTGAACCAATGATTTTTGTCGAGTAATATGTTCATCATTTTCCTGCACAAGTTTTGCGATTTCTTGATTCGCAGTATTGTTTATTGTCCGTATTTCCTGTTCGTATTTGTCAGTAATTTCTTTGGCTTTTTGCTGAGCCGATTCGATAATCGTACTGGTTAATTTCTCGATCGACATTTATTATCCTATCTTTACACCCATCTGTAAAAATATCGTAATCAACAATCCGAGCACGGCATAAGTTTCGACCATCGCGCCATAAATAACTGCTTTAACGCCTTCGCTCGGTTTTTTGGCAACCAGTTCGCAGCCGGATGCGCAGACTTTGCCCTGCCAGATTGCGGATAAGAGACCGGCAAAGGCAATCGGTAAACAGGAGCCAAATATCTGGATTCCCTGACCGAGAGTTATCGCGACCGGTTCACTTAAAAGTCCCAGTTTCATAATGCCAAGAAATGCGGCTAAGAACCCGTAAAATCCTTGTGTACCCGGAAGCACGACCAGAATAAAGAGATTACCGAATTTTTTCGGGTCTTCTGCCAACACGCCATTGGCAACTTGGGCAGCAAGACCAATTCCGATTGCAGAACCAATACCAGGCATTAATGCGGCAAGTCCGCAACCGGTAATTGCAATTGCCATACCTAATGGGTCAATCATTATTTCCTCCTCATACTTTATTTAATTGTAACATATTTTGTCTGTTCCTGGAACGGGGTGAATTTTACACCGCCGCCAGTAAAAAATCTTGGGAAAAACTCGACATAATTAAGCCGTAATGAATGGACAAATGCACCTAAGATATTAATGGCAAGATTATATGCATGTCCGAATATTAATATTATCAAAGCCATAATAATTCCGGCAATCGGGATTTTTATAACCATCCAGGCAATCGTATTTATTGCCATGCCGATTCCGGCTGTTACCATACCCAGAGCCATCAGACGAATATAGGATAAGATTACACCGATAAAACTGGTGCCGCCATACAGGTTATACACACCCCAGATTATATTCTTGATAAGTTTACGATTATCTGGTGCGAGCATAATAAATAGTAAAGACAAGACTAAAAATGCAGTAACCGGAATATGACTAAGTGTATAACCGATGAGCGATGCGATAAGCACAACGAAAACAATTATTGACGCTATTTTAAACTTTCCTAATCGAATTTGATTAATTAATGACATTGCAGATAAGACAATTAATCCGAATAAGACCAGATACTTACCGAGCATCCAGCTTGGATAGGGGGCGGGTATAACCGGCAGATTAATTTTACTGGCAATAAAGACGAGTCCGCCTAAAAATATTACTCCCCACAAAGTCTGATTTAAGAGTAACTGCTGATTACGCCGGGTAAAAGCAATAATCGTTGCGATTGCGCAAAGAATAATAAGTATCAGATATGGCTGTAATGAAACCGGCAAATACCGGCCGGTAAAAACATATAAGATAAGTCCGTTTAAAAATAAGAACCAGGGAAGCTGGTCAAACACCGCACCCTGCCAGTTCTTTTGGCGGAATGAATCATAGATTTCAATAATAATGCCATAATTGAGATGAAGGTATCCTAAAGCGACCGACAGGATAAAAAACGGCATTGGGTCTTTAATCGGGTCAAATAAGAGCAATTGGTCACGAAACGAAGTTAAAAACTGCAAACCGAGTTTATCAACTAAATCACCAAACCAACCGCCAGTAATGGCACCAGCCAAGATTGTAAACCCGCCGCAGATCGCCAGCAGTTTCAAAAATTTACTTGCGGCTTTCATCTTTTTTAGAAGCAGTAATGATATCACTAAAAGAACAATGCCATAGCCGGCATCAGTTAAACACAAAGCAAAAAAGACGGCAAAAAACGGCGCCAGTAATGGTGTCGGGTCAAGTTCGACCGGTTTCGGCATGGTGTAGAGTTCAAGAATAATTTCAAAGGGTTTAAAAATACTCTTATTTTCTAGTGCAACCGGCGGCTCTTCATCGGTAGTTTGAGCGAGCGGAGTGATGACAGCAGTTGTAAACAAATCGGCAAGGTTCTCAAGTTTTTTAAAATCCTGTTTTTTTAGCCAGCCTTCAATAAAAACAACCTGATTGCTCTTTAACAAACCGGGTTTAACTTCTTCTTGAGATGCAAGATTCAGATAGTAATCGTGCAATGTTTTTAACGGCGCCAGTTCTGAAGTTAGTTTGGATATTTGTTTGGTATTATCTTTGATTTTGTGCTCGATTTGTTTGATTTCCTGCCCGAATTGTTTGACAATCTCTTCAGGAATGCCCTGGAATCGGCTCAGGTCAATAATCTCAAATTTTTGCAGATTTTCTTTGACCTGCTCTTTAATTTGTCTGGGATAAGCAAGAACACAATATTGCGTTTGTTTTTCTGAATTCACAACTTCTATCTGCACTGGCAAATCCAAAAGAGCAGATTGAGTTTCCCCTAAATTATCTTGATTAGGGAAAGTGCCCAATATGATTTCGACGCGGTTCGAGCGGTAGATTTCTATAAGATTGTGTTTCAGGTTTTGCCAGGGTGATAAGTTATTTATATCAGATTGGAGACTCTTTTTCTGGTTATTCAGATTAGACAATGTCTGGCGGATTTCCTGTACCTTTTTAATTGTTTTATCAAGGTCATATTGTCTGGCTAAGGTAAAATAATCTTGCCGTTCGACTTCAGTCCGGGTCGAGGTAATACCGGCTAAGAAACCTTTTTTCTCAGTATAGGTTAGCAGATATTCAATCGTGGATGTGATTTGGTCCAGAGTTTGTTTTACTGATGTTGACAGGGCAGCGGTTTGCGGAGTTTCTGCTTGCTCGATAATATGCAAGACGCCGGTCTTCTGCAATTCCGAAAAAAACTTGTCCTGTTCAGATTTATGACAAGCAATTAAGACTTTCCGGACCTGGGCTACTGCCATTAGAGATTGCTTTTCAGTCTTGTGTTTAAGTTTTCAAGGATTAGGTCTGCTGCTTTATCGGTTTTTGATTTATCTGGAATTTGCAGCCGCTTAATTTCTTTTTCCGTATCCTGTTCGATTTGCTTAACTTGTTTTTCAGCATCAGTTTGTGCCTGAGCGATTTTTTCCTTAACCGATTGTTTGAGTTGTTCTTTAGTATTTGAAACAAGTTTTTTTGCCTGTTCAGAAACCTGTGCCAGCTTTTCTCCAGCTTGCTTTTCAGCCTGACTAACTATCTGGTCAGCTTCTTTTTCAACTTCTTTTACTTCTTTAATTAAATCAATCGCCATAAATGAAGTCTACTTGAACTATTTTAAAAGTCAACCGATTACTTGAGCTGCAAATAGTCGGCAATATTGGCTTTTTTGTTAATAACCGGTTTTATCTTGCCTTTGACTGAAGTTGCAATCGTGGTGACTCCAGGACCATGACCGGCAATCACGCAATCAGCATGCACAACAATCCCAACCGTACCGGCACCTTTTTTATAACATCTGCCAAAAGTATTATCCGTGTTTTCGAGATAGACAATATCACCAAAACGCATCTTATCAAGACCGCACTGTTTAATCATATCCGGGTCTTGAGTCGTAATATCATAATCACCCGACGCGGCGGTTTCACTGCCTAAACCAGAACCCATAATTGTCGGTGGAATAATGCGCGTGACCGGGAATTCGATAACGCCATTTTTATTTTTGGGATTAATCTTTAAAAACAGATTAGGGTCAATATTAAAGAATTTCACATCAGGCAAGTCAAATACCTGTAAACCCTGTCCCTGGGCTCGAACCTGAATTTTATCGCCGATGGTCAGTTTCTCGATAACTGTTTTAGGAAACCAAACCAAGACATGCTCAATACCGCCATGTTTACCGGTCACAACACCGGTTTTATCCTGTATTTCTTTATTATCGCTTTTAACAATATAAGCAGTATTTCCAATACAGGTATAGACATTCAAAGCACGATTTTCAATATCATCTTTGTTTTTAACTGATACGCCTGGTTCAATATGGTCGCCTGCCCAGCCAAAAACCGGGTCGCCGACTTTAACATTATATGTAATACCACCAGTACCGGGAAAAACCGTTGCTTCACCCTGATGAGTTAAGCGGACATTTTGTCTTCGAGTTGGTGATGCGACTTTTCCGATAACTGATATTTTTATGATTTTATCGATATTTGTTTTCAACATTATTGCTCCTTTATTTTTTTAATTCTAATCCTTTTGTGAATCCAATTTCGATTCCTTTTAGGTTAATTTCAAGAAATTTCTTATTTACGGTTTTTTCAACTGCCAAAATTAATCCTTTTTTACTGACGACTTGCGTCAGCGCGGATAAGGCACCGAGCATTACCATATTGGCAATAACCGGTGATTTCAGTTCCTGGACTGCAATCGAAGTTGCCGGTAATAAATGCTGATTTTCCAGATTCTTTTCTTTTATCATACCAGAATTGACGATAATGATGCCGTTTTCGATAACAGCAGCATGATACGCATCATATCCGTCTTGCGACATGGCAATGAGAATATCGGCTTGCTCGGCAAATGGCGCGTCAATAAACTGGTCACTGATAACGACCTCAGAGCAAGTCAAACCGCCTCTTGCCGCTGAACCATAAGAACCAATGGCACTGCCTTCTTGACCGTCAAATACAGCGGCATTGGCAAGCAGTTCGCCGGCTAAAATAACACCCTGTCCGCCAAAACCCGCGATTCTAATCTTAGTCACTGAATTCTCCTATTACAACTTTTCCGATTAATTCTTGTCTGGTCAGTTTTTTGGCAGATTCATAACGGATAGAACGGGTTTTCAAGTCATTTAACATTTCAAACAAAGTCGGTTGCTTATTACGCCGGCCGAATTGAGTCGGGCAGGGCGAGACGACATCAATAAAACCAAATCCTTTTGTGGTCAGTGCTTTTTTTATTGAATTTATCAATGGTTTGGTATGAAAAACCGTATAGCGCGCGACATAACGGGCATCGCAGGCAGCAGTTAAACGGCATAAGTCAAATGGCTGTTCAGGATTTCCCTGAGCAGTCGTCATAGTTTTTGCATTTTGCGGCGTGGTTGGTGATACCTGTCCGCCGGTCATTCCATAAATGCTGTTATTCGCGCAGATTACAGTCATCTCAATATTTCTGCGGGCAGCATGAATCAGATGATTACCGCCAATTGCAGCTAAATCACCGTCACCAGATATGACAATAACTTTTAACTCGGGATTAAAAGATTTAACTCCAGTCGCATAAGCTATTGGTCTGCCATGTAAAGTATGTAAAGTGTCTGCGGCAAAATGCGGGCTGGGAATCCAGGCAGCACAGCCAATGCCAGAGACAAATACTATTTTATTAAAATCGAGTTCCAGTTCGTCGATTGCTCTTAAAATCGCACCCATTAAAATGCCGTGTCCGCAGCCAGCACAGAACGGCGTCGGAAAAACTTCAGGTCTTAAATATTTTAGTAAATTTTCGCTCATGTCGTGTATTTCTTAAATTCATTAGATATTTCTGACGGATAGATTGCTTCACCTTGTGTTTTTGGGATTGAAATAACCTGTTTATCGCATAAAACCCTTTGAATTTCCAGTACGAGTTGCCCGCGATTCATTTCCGGCACAAAAATCATTTTACAATTTTGTGCAGTCTGTTTCAGTTCGTCTTCATCAAATGGCCAGATTGTTTTATATCTTAATAACCCGGCTTTAATTCCCTGATTTCTTAATTGTTTGACAACTGCATAAGCACTGCGGGCTGAGATGCCAAATGAGACAAATAAATATTCAGCATCATCAGTTAAATATGATTCAGTCTCGCAGATTTCTTTTTTATGACGGTCAATCTTATTACACAACCGGTTGACTAATATATCCTGAACTTTTGGGTCAGCAACTTTACGGATGCCGAATTGGTTATGCGTCGAACCGGTAACGAGTAATTTTGCACCCTGACCAAAAGCCGGCATGGGCGGAACTCCGTCATCCTGTTCAGTGCCAAATGGTTTATCAGTCATGGTTGAATCGCGAATAAAAATTTCTAATTCAGGTTTGATGATAAAACTTTCTTTTAAATGGCCAACCACTTCGTCAGCCAAAAGAATAACCGGCACACGGTATTGTTCGGCTAAATTAAAGGCTTTGATGGTCAAATCATACATCTCCTGCACTGACCAGGGTGAAAGTCCGATAATCCGATAATCGCCGTGAGCACCCCATCTTGCCTGCATGATATCGCTTTGACCGGGTCGGGTTGCCTGTCCAGTTGCCGGACCTGCCCGCTGAATATTAACAATCACGCAGGGTGTTTCAGTCATCAGAGCATAACCAAGCCCTTCGAGCATCAGACTAAAACCAGGACCTGATGTTGCGGTCATTGCTTTGGCGCCAGCCCAGGATGCACCAATCATCGAGCAGATTGAAGCGATTTCATCTTCCATCTGCATAAATACGCCATTAACTTCTGGCAAGCGGTTGGATAAATGTTCCATTATCTCAGATGACGGAGTAATCGGATAACCGGCATAATATTGGCAACCAGCTGCCAACGCACCTTCAGCACAGGCAATATTCCCCTGCATGAAGTATTTGGCGGGGGATAATAAACTTTTTAACTTAGATTTTGACATGTATTTCCATTTATAACTACGGATAGACACAGGTATGTATAGCTTAAATTAAAAACTAAAGACCAAAAATTAAAAACACATATTAAAAACATCAAAACGATTTCTTTCCTTGCATAGTTAAAATGCTGGATGCGAAAATATTGGCAATCTCTTTTATTTCCTGTAAAAGATATACACTTTCTTCAACCAGATTATTCGGAACAAATTTAGCATCCTTTAATATCGCAAGCCAGAATTTCGATTCATTTGATGATTTGAGAGCATGGGAAAAGAAGTTTTGGTAATCTTTTTTTGAACTGGCACCACTTGCTTCAAAATAATTTGCACCGATTGATGTTCCGCTTCTTGTCAATTGACTCTTGATTTCGCGTATCACCGGGTCATTTGGTAATCGGACAAGAAACTTCAACAATCTGATAATGTAATTATAAATGCGAACCCGAAACTCTTGCTTGAGCGATTTCTTATCGTTCATATTATTTTTTTATATTTGCGTTTGTGTTTTTGATATTTGATATTTTATTTTTAGTTTCTATTGTAATTGCAATATCAGGACAGAGCAGTTCACATAACATGCACTGGTTACAGGCATCCGGGTTTTTAATAATGATGTCGCGAAAACCTTTGGCAGACACATTGGCTTCGCGGTCATAGACATTCTTGGGACAGATTTCAATGCACAGACCGCAACCCTTGCACCAGTGCTGATTTAACTTAATTTTAGCCATTCAATTATTATATTGATAAATTGAATAGCGTCAATCCCGCACTTTTTATCGCTTCGCTTAATTGGAAATTGTAAAATGCAAATTTGAAATTTAAAATTTACAATCTTCAATATACAATTCGATTTTAATCGTAAAGGTGCGTGGATTAACGCAGATTTCCTAAGATAAATATACCACGGAGTCACAGAGACACAGAGAAAAAATTCAAAAGTCAAAGGTCAAAAGTCAAAATTAAAACTAAAAATTAAAAACTAATAATGAAAATTGAGTTAATTCGAAAATTCATTGATAATTGAAAATTGACAATCAACACCCTGTCATGCGGTGTGCTTTCATGTGGCATGATTTGCATAAGACAACTAAATTTGAAGTATGATTTGTACCAATTGGATAGGGGACAATGTGATGAATTTGGATGTTCTTTCCGCTCCCACAATTATTGCAACGATAGTTATATTTTTGTAATAATGATTTATATGCTCTTAATATGGACTTGTTGCATTTTATTGTTTTCAAAAAGTTTTTCAAGGTACAACTCCTTTCAAAGAATTTTCAATTATCAATGACCAATTATCAAAGAATTATCAATGTTATAATTTTCAAGTTTGAGCATTGAATCATTGGATTTTGATTGAAAATTGAAAATTGATAATTTGATTAATCATCTGTGGTTTCAAAGAGAGATTCTGAATCAAGTTCAGAATGACAGATAATCTGTTTAATCCGTGTCATCCGTGGTTTAATATGATTTGTGTTCATCTGTGTTCATCTGTGGTTTTATTTTTTTCAAACAGTTTTTCAAGGTACAACTCCTTTATTTGTTCTGCCGATAACTGCAGGATTAGTTTCTTAATGTCCAAAAATGATAGTTTTCTGACACTATTGTTCTTATTAAAATCTGAAGAAGATTTTAATCTATTGTTAGGGTGCGGTTTTTGAGGTGCTGAAGTGCAGTTGAACAGTTTCTTATGCAGTCTAATAATGCTTTGTCCACATTTTTTCCACAGCCATTGAAGTTTAACTCTGAAATGGTCAGACCAGTATTGACAAGCCGAATGTAATCCTTTTAGCCATGTAAGCCAGCGTAAGAAAGATGTTGATACTAATATCTCTCGTCGTTTTCTTACGATTAACCCTTTGCGCTGTAGGATTTTGAGCAAGTCATAGGTTTGGCGTCTGGATAGTTTGGCACTTTTGGCTAATGTATCTTTACTCGCAATACATTTTCTTAAAGCACCGCATTGGTAAAAGTAGATTTGCTGGATTAAGACAACAGCGCCTTTGCTAATCTCGTAATGGTCGCAGATGTCTCTGGTTGCTAATTTAATAAAGCCTTTGATTTCTTTCATTTTCTCTGCGCGGTTGCGGTTAAGACAAAATCCTGGATTCCCGTCCCCGATACAATCCGAGGACAAGCTTCCACGGGAATGACAGAGCGTTCAGGTTGTCGCTCCCGCGCAGGCGGGAGTCCAGGTCTATGGTTAATGGGTCGCACCCATAAGCCTTTAAGTTTGAAAATTGAAGAATTGGGATTTGATTGATAATTGACCATTGAAAATTGATAATTGATAATTTGATTAATCCTCTGTGGTTTCATATTTTCAGATTCGTTATGCGACACCAGGGGGCTAGCCCCACCCTCACTCGGGGGCTTGCCCTTGTTACTTGTGTCAATTCTTGGTCTTTTATCGTTAGTAATTCGATATATGCTTACGACTGGATAAGGTTGATACCTGATAAAACTTGGGATAGGTATGCCTTTAGTATTGTAGTCGGTTATTAGGTCAGTCAGGCGTTTAGCCTGTAAGCAAGGAGCGAATATACCATATTGCGTTTCAATGTCAAATGCTTTTGCTTTTGCCATATCAGCCGTGCTTCTTAAGGGACGGTCCCTTAAAAGTCCTTTCTTTGTTTTTAATCCAGTACCTGTTTTTACCTTTCATAATTCGTTCTCTCTATATATATATAACGCTCTGCACCCCCCAAATGGACCCATCAAGTTTTTAAGATATTGACAGACAAGGGAATAAATTAAGGGAAAATACATTGATTTTGACTGGATTGTTGTGTTTAGTTTAAGAGTTGAGTGTTGCAGAGTTGAGAAGTTGAACCCTAAAACCCTCAAACTCCAAAACTCTTTGTTTTTAATCCCTTTTTTATTTTTGCCTTTCATAATTCGCTCTCTATATCTATAACGAAATGAAAACGCTAAATGGCCGCCCGACAGAAAAGTCAAAAGTCAAATGTCAAAAATAAAAACTTGAATCTATAAACTCAAATCCACAGCTCAAATACTCAGCAATCACGAAAACTCAACCATCTATTGACAATTTGGTGATTGGCAAAGAGAATATTTTGTGCGCTATTTTATCGTGCTCTTGGCTTTTGTGCTTGGTTGCGTAAAGACAAGTAATACCCTGAGCGTTCGGATTATGCCCAATGATATAATTTATAAGGAACTAATGCTTATTGATTCGATATCATTTATAAATCCGGTGATTAATTTTTGTGCGGAGCGCAATAATTATATTTTGACGCTCGACTCAAACCTGGAAAAGATATTTAAGATTGACCTGAATAATTTTCAAAGAGTCGAAACTATCAGTTTACCCCAGAAGATTAGTTTTCTTAAAGGTATTGCCAGCGACAATATTTATATTTACCTGTATTCGGAAAATAGTTTGTTTCGGTTTGATAAGATAAGAGGGGAGATTCGGTCTTTGATAAACCCCCAAGACCGAATCCGGATTGCGGATTTAGCCCTAACCCAGCAAGGCGAGATTTTTATGAGTGATGATTTGAATAACCGGATTGTATATATTAATACACTCGGTCAAATGCAGACTTTTAGTTTGTCATTGAAATCATTGCTCATACCATCGGGTATTTATTTTGACGACGCGAAGAACCGGTTATGGATTATTAACCGAGCCCAGCAACAGATTGAAGCGTATTTGAAGAACGGTAATATTGACAAGATTGTAAAACTGCCGAGCGCACAATTTAACCGGATTTTTATTGCTGAGCCAGATATTTATGTTTTTAATAAAATGAACAGTCAAATCAGCCGAATTCAAGACCAGTCAATGATTGAATACTTTATACCGGGTCAGAAAAATATCCTGAATTTTTTTATTTACGACAGTTTGATGCTGATTTTAAAACCAAATGGTATGTATTTGTATCAGATAGATAAATAAAAGAATGTTTTCAAGCGGTTTGGTTTTTTTTAATTTATTATTTCAAATATATCTGAGCCAGGTCTGGTTTTATGGCAATTATTCGGCTGGTCCGTATAAGATCAGCGATAACCCGATTTTTATCGGCACAGACAGCGTTTTTGTGGGTGATGTTTTAGTTGACCGCGAAAAGTATGCGATTGATTATAATCAGAGTCTGGTAACATTCAAAGAGATTATTGCCGACTCGATTTTAGTTATTGTGAAGTTTAGACCGATTCCTTTTTCGATTCAGGAAAAGTATTATCAGCAGGTAGTAGTCAAAGCGGATTCAGCCGATTTGACGATTTCCGAACAAAAAATAATCACGGATTCGATAAGCAGAATACGAGAAGGAGATTTGGAAATGATCGGTTCCAAGACGATTTCAGTTGACCTCTCAAGTAAACAGGGATTGGGTCTGGGTCAGGCAACCAGAATCGATATTAAAGGTAATTTACAGGGCGTTAATGTTTGGGCAATGCTGTCTGATGCGGGTAATCCGATTCCAGCCGAAGGCACGACCAAAGAATTAGCCGAGTTTGATAAGATACAGATTAAAGTGCAGGCAGAAAAATTCATTGGCTATTATGGTGATAATGACTATGTGCAGTCATTGGGCAATATCGGCACAATCAATAAAAAACTGACCGGGGTTCTGTTTGACCTTAATTTTGGCAATAATACGACTAATCTTGGTTATGCCAAATCAAAAGGCGTGTATAAAAAAACAGGGTTTTACGGACAGAATAATAAGCAGGGACCTTATTATCTGACCAAAGATATGAATAATGCACCAATCGTGCCCGGTACGGAAAATGTCTATCTCAATGCCAAAAGATTGGTGCGGGGTCAGAATGAGGATTACACGGTTGATTATGCAAGCGGTTCGATTACTTTTACCAACCAGAACATAATTAACTCGTTTTCAAGAATTGAAATTGATTTTGAATACGCAACCGAAGAGTATAACCGGTATCTGATTTTAGCAAATCACGAGTGGAAATTGAACAGGAACTTTAGTATGAAAATCGGTGCATTATCTGAGAATGATGATAAGTTCAGGAATTTGTCATATGATTTGAGCCCGAGTGATATCGAATCCTTGAGCCTGGTGAGCAGTGAGTCGAGCCGGGTCTGGTTGTCGGGCGTGAAATTTGTCGGTGCTGGTAATGGCGATTATATTCTGGAAAATAATTATTTTGTGTTTGCCGGCATTGATTCGGGTGATTATGATATCAGGTTCAGTTATGTTGGCGCTAATCTTGGTGATTATGAATATGACAACTCGATTGCCGGGTTCAGATATGCCGGTGTAAATCAGGGAAAATATGTGAGCAGAGTCCTGGTTCAATTGCCGGAGCAGAACCGTATTTATAATGCTGATTTTAAATGGCAGACGCCGTTTGGTATAAATATTGATTTGCAGGGGTTCTGGTCGCAAAGAAAACAGAATCTGTTTTCCGAAAACGGCTTCAATAATGGACTGGCTTATAATATCACAACCAGTTATGAGAAAGAAAAATACAATATCAGATACCAGAGGCGGGAGATTGAAAAAAGATTCTATTTTCCGTATGCCGGTGACGAGACTGATTTTACTTATAATTGGCAGGGTATCAGACCAGAATCATTAAAGCAGAAAGACCAGCTCGATTTTGAAATCAGACCATTTGATTTTATGCTTTTGAGCGGCGGAGCCGGCTGGTTGAATACATTTATTCATAGCAAGTATGAACAGTATTTTTACGGCGGGAAATTTTTTACGCGTCAGGAGTATTCAGTGCTGGAATGGAAGATAACTCATTACCCGCAAACAGAAAACCGCTATTATCTGAATCTGACCCCGCGCTATAAAATCTTCTATCCCGGGTTTGAAGTCTTTTTTCAGGACCAGAAAGATTCTTCGCACCGATATCTGAAACCAAGTTTAAGGATTAAATATAATGAAGAAATCGATTTTAGAATCGAAGCCGACTTTAAAGAAACAAGGCAGCCGGTAGTAAAAGAACATCAGGTTTATAAAATCCAAGCCAGTCTTAATAAAAATATTATCAGCTTAAACTCAATCGCAGGTTATCAGATTAATCGGTCGGATAATATCTTAGAAAACGGAGCGTGGTTTGCAAATATTTTCAGCCGAATCAAGCCGATGCCAGGACTCGACATTACGGCAGATTATTTACAACAACAGAGCGAAATGCAGACAGTGGAATTGAATTACCTCTGGGTCGGAACCGGTCTGGGCAATTACAAGCAAAACCCGGAAACGAATCAATATTATTATGACCCGAACGGTGATTATGTACAGCAAATGATTCCATCGGGTAATTTTGTCATAAATGACTTTCGCAAACTTCAGGCAAACTGGGATTTTTATAAATGGCCGCTGGTAAATTTTGACGGGTATTATGCGCTTGATTTTGAAAACCGGGGGCAGGCAAGTTTGCAAAATACCAGAACTAACCGGTTCTTAAATTTTTCCGTACTGCCTTTTCAAAAATCGTTTTCAGTAAAAATAACTAATTATGGTGATTATGCCAAAGATGACCAGTTTCTTGCGTATGCGGCAATCCGTACAATCAATAATAACCGGATTGAAATGAATATACAAAAAATCGACCAGATACCATTAGTCGTATCATACGAACATAATAATCAGCTTATCGAAAAGACTGACCAAGGTATTGACCAAAAAAGACAAGACCAGATTTTTTCAATAAAGCCGAAAATCGGATTTAACCTGGATTTTGAAGTCTTGCTGATTTATGCCCGTGCTTTAATCTCAAAGCCCTTAAATTACAGCCAATTGGGTGAGTTTAAATTAAATAAATGGGAACTGGCAGTCGATAAAAACTGGCAGATTGACAAGTGGTCAAATCTTAATACTAATTTTTCAGCGGCATTTCGGAGCGCTTTGATTGCGCAACTGCCATATGACCTTAATCTGAATGAGCCAAAAGGAATCACTCCGCAAATAAGAATTAGTTTTGACCGTATTTTTGACAGCGCTTCGTTTAATCAGGTTTTGTTGAATGCTTATTACGCTTTTCTCAAATATCCGGACCGCAAACCAGAACACAACTTCTCAACAAAACTGCAGGTTAATTTTTGAACGAATAATTTATCGAGCACGCGGACAGAGTTATCATTGCCACACAGGCACGAAGAACACAGAGATGTTTGTTTATGTTTTCTCAAAAGGGCTCAGTGTCTGGTCGCAGATATTTATATTTTCTTTATATGATTATTGACAACTAAAAAAAATAGAGTAGAATTTTTTTATGGATTTATTTGATAAATGTATTGAATATTACCCGATTGTTGAAGAAGCGAAGCGGACCGGTTTTTATCCTTATTTTCGAGCTTTAGACACTGAACCAGACCGGCGGGTAATGATTAAAGGCAAAGAATTAATCATGCTCGGTTCAAATAACTACTTAGGTTTGACCACGCATCCCAAAGTCAAACAAGCGGCAATCAAGGCAATTGAGAGGTTTGGCACGGGCTGCACAGGTTCCAGGTTTCTTAACGGCACCTTAGACATACACGAAGAGCTTGAGATAAAACTCGCCGAGTTTTTAAAGCAAGAAGACTGTATCGTTTTTTCAACCGGCTATCAGACCAATCTCGGTGTTATTTCTTCATTGGTACGCAAAGGCGACTTTGCAATTGTTGATAAACTTGACCACGCTTCGATTCTTGACGGCTGCCAGATGTCATTTGGCGAATCAGTCCGTTTTAGACATAATGATATGGAAAATCTGGATAAAGTTTTAGCCGGGCTGGAGCGGGATTGCGGTAAACTTATTGTGGTGGACGGAATTTTTTCAATGGAAGGCGACATTATCGACCTGCCCAATGTCGTGAAAATCGGCAAGAAATACAATGCGAAAATAATGGTTGATGATGCGCATTCGGTCGGTGTTTTGGGTGCGCGGGGAGCCGGTGCGGCTGATTATTTTAATTTAGAAGACCAGGTTGATTTGATAATGGGCACATTTTCCAAATCATTTGCGACAATCGGCGGTTATGTCGCGGGAAACCATAAAGTCATCACTTATATCCGGCATCAGGCACGCTCGTTGATGTTCTCAGCGAGTATTCCGCCGCCAGCAGTCGCGACCGTCCTGGCAGCTCTGGAAATCGTTAAGAATGAACCGGAAAGACGGCAGAAACTATGGGATAATACGAATAAGATGCTTAAAGCTTTTAAAGAGATGGGCTATAATACGGAAACGAGCTGCACGCCGGTCATACCTTTGCACATTGGTGAATTTAACCGGGCAATCAATTTCTGGCATGATTTGTATGAAGCAGGAATATTTGCCAATCCGGTTATTCCGCCGGCAGTGCCGCCCGGCCGGAGTTTAATCCGTACCAGTTATATGGCAACCCATACTGATGAAGATTTAGACGAGGCGTTGGATATCTTTAAAAAAGTCGGCAAAAAAGCCGGGGTCATTTAAATAAATATTATTCAGAGATTTTAAAAGTATTTAAGACCGCATCGAGTTGTTTTAAATTATCAAGTTTACGCTTACCCGGATTAAATACCATGCCATCGAGAAAATAAAAACGGCCGTTTTTATTAAAACAGTAAGACACAAACGGACCGCCGGCAACCAGCTGGTTGTTCTGCCAGGCGCCGACTATTTTGAGTGCCGGCATATTATTAAAAGATGTAGTTTCGGCATAAGTCAATTCCTGATACACGAAATCTTTGTCGTAGAAGAGATTGGTCAGACTGTCGCGCATTGCAATTAAAGATGCCGGGTCTAATTCTTTATGAGCGGGCTGGGAATAGATAAAAAGACTGCGGGTCGGATTATGCGCAACCAGATAGACAAAGTGGTGCTCGGCAAATTTCTCGTTTAAGAAAAAACTATTCGGGACTTTAACTGAAAAATTATATTTTTCTGCGAGTTGTTCAGAAACCTGTTTTTTATAGCCGCGGGCATAGGTAACATCATGCATATACTGCAAAATATAGTCGCCGTATTCTTTGCGGATACGCTGTTCATAACGCTTGAGACCGGCGTCAAGAAATTTAATATCGGTAGTCGCAAAGACCAGTACTTTCTGGTTTGAAGCCCAGGGATTGGTAAAAGAGTACAGCCCAAAAGTGTCTTGACTAATTTTTTCCTGATATTGACTTAAAAGAGTTTGAATCGGTTCTTCTTTAATCAGACCGATGATAAAGATGAGGCGAAATTTCACGAAATCATTAAAGCGTGATAACGGTTCGTAGCGGATTAGAAATTCAGGTTCGGGCTGGATTGTATAGAAATTTCTTTGCAAGGTATAAGTGATTTCTTTTTCAATTTCGGTTTTAAAATTACTGAGCACAATAATCTGACGAACTCTTCCGATTGACGAAGGCAAGTCTCTGGAACAGGTAAGCGCAAGAGATAACATGGAAATAATCAAAATTAAAATAATATTTTTTGTTTTCGCCATTTTTTATCCTACTCTTAATAATTCGGTTCGGTCTTTGAATTTACTCAAAAAGGTCGAACGGATTATCTGGTTTTCTGGTTTTGATAAATTAGGGTCAGCGTCAATCAAAGCAAATGCTTCATCTCGGGCTTTGAAGAGCAGAGCGCGGTCTTCGGTTAAATCAGCAAAGCGTAAATCAGGTAATCCATGCTGGCGGGTGCCGAGCAGCTGACCGGGCCCGCGGATTTCTAAATCTTTTTCGGCTAATAAAAATCCGTCATCGTTCTGCTCAAAGAATTTGAGACGATGCATAGCCGGAGCAAAACTCGAATCCGGACCGATTAAAATACAATAAGATGTCTCTTGACCCCGGCCAATCCGTCCGCGCAACTGGTGGAGCTGGGCCAACCCGAACCGCTCCGGATGTTCAATCACCATCACGGTCGCGTTGGCAATGTCAACACCGACTTCGATGACGGTCGTGGTTACCAGAATATCAAGCTCGTGCCGGCGGAACTGCTCCATTATATTAATCCGTTCGCTGCTCTTGAGTTTGCCGTGCACCAAGCCGACCCGGAATTGGGCGAATATTTTGCTGGTTTGTTCATAGGTTTTTATTGCCGCTTTTAAATCGAGTTTTTCTGATTCTTCGATTAAAGGACAGACAATATAGACCTGCCTTACTTCGGTTATCTTGTCTTGGATAAATTTATAGATCTTATCCCGTTCTTTATCAGTAGTCAGACGGGTTATGATTCTTTTACGGCCGGGCGGTTTTTCTGCCAGGACAGATATTTCCAAATCGCCGTATAAAGTCATCTGCAGGGTGCGGGGAATCGGAGTCGCGGTCATCACTAAAAAATCGGGATTGATTCCTTTGTTGATTAAAGCCGCTCTTTGCATAACCCCGAACCGATGCTGTTCGTCAATAATCGCCAAGCCGAGTTTATGGAATTTAATATCCTGTTCGATTAAGGCATGGGTGCCGAAGATGATTTTAATCTTATTGGTTTGGATATCGGCTAAATACGATTTTCTTTGCGCGGTTTTGGTGCTGCTGGTCAGTAAGCAGGAATCGATGCCGAGCTCTTTGAGTTTATCATGCCAGACCAGATAATGCTGTTCTGCCAAAATTTCGGTTGGCGCCATTAATGCCGCCTGAAAAGCGTTTTCAATCGCAATCAGCATCGCATACACTGCAATCACGGTTTTACCTGAGCCGACATCGCCCTGTAATAAACGGTTCATACTGGTTGGTTTTGCCATATCGGCTTTGATTTGAGACAATACTTTATTTTGACCTTGTGTTAACTGAAAGGGGAGAAGTTTGAGAAATTTACTGGTAATGAATCCTTTTTCAGGGAGAGTATATCCTTTTTGCTGGCAAGATTGAGCAAGTTTTCGCAAAGCAAGAATCAATTCCAGATAAAAGAACTCCTCGAATTTTAACCGCTCCTGACCAATTTGCGCATCAATTAAATTTTTCGGAAAATGGAGATTTGTAATCGTATTTTTAATCGTTGGAAATGAGTACTGATTCAAAATTGAATGCGATAGAGACTCGGGAATGAGATGGAGATAGGAGTTGATTGCATTCTGCATGGGACGACGGATTTCCCAGTTAGATAATCCTTCGGTTAAGGGATAGATTGGAATAATACTGCCGGTATAAACAAAAGACTTATCACTATCTGAATCTTCGGTTATGATTTCATAAAACGGATTGACCATCTGTTTTCGTTCATAGTATGTTACATTACCAGATAAAATAACCGGTTGATTTGTTTTAAATCCGCTTTTTAAGTCAGGACGATTAAACCAGACTGCTTCAAGGATATCAGTCTGGTCGGTAACAACAATCCGGACAATATTGCCTTTAGCTTTTGTTTTTCTTGTGCCAGTGGCAATGATTTTGCCATACACACTTCCATGCTGACCAGTGGTTAGTTCACGAATCTTGGAAATTTTGGTCCGGTCAATATAGCGCCGGGGCACTAAAAATAAGAAGTCTTCGATGGTCTCAACTCCGATTCGTTTTAAATATAATGCCCGTTTTGGACCAATATTTTTTAGATACTGAATCGGTAAAGCAAGGCCGGTTTTATATGCTGTTTTATTCTTAGTCACAGATTGAGAAGGAATCTTATTTATCCTGTTCAATTAATCCTTTCATTGGTACAAAACGGACTGGCTCGTGTTCGGTTTTAACTAATTTATTGTCGATTTTCTCAAAGACAGTTAGAATTTGTGTGGCATATTCTTCACCGATCGGTGCGACAATCCGACCGCCATTTTTTAGCTGGACAATGAGTGACTCGGGCAGAGTTGGCGGTGCGCATGTAATCAGAATAACATCAAATGGCTGGGCTTGAGTCCAGCCCAGATAACCATCACCGTAACGCACATAAACATTGTGATAATTCAATTCTTTTAATTTCTGCTCGGCAAAATTTGCCAGTTTTTCCACGATTTCAATCGTATATACTTCTTTACACAGTAATGAAAGAACCGCTGCCTGATAACCAGAACCAGTACCGATTTCGAGCACTTTTTCATCACCTTTTAATTGGGCAAGTTCGGTCATACGCGCAACAATATACGGCTGGGATATGGTCTGGCCTTCGCTAATCGGTAAAGGATAATCAGAGTATGCTTCGTCGATTAAATGTTTTGGTATGAACAGATGACGGGGAACTTTTTCCATTGCTTTGAGCACGCGCGGGTCAGAAACGCCCCGGCTCGCAATCTGGGTTTTGACCATTGTTTTACGCGTTTGTGCATAATCGTCTTTATGCTTAGCGTTACGACCACCACAACCGAGTAATACAAATATTACAAAGATTGGTGTTATTATTTGTAGCATAAATAAAAATTCCTTCATTGTGGTTTTACCATTTTATCAAAATCAGTCTCAGTGATGATTTTTACACCGAGTGATTTTGCTTTTGTGTATTTGGAGCCGGGTTCAGTGCCAGCCAGAACATAATCGGTTTTTTTCGAAACCGACGACGAGACATTGCCACCAAGCTGGCTGATGAGTTCGGTTGCTTTTTCACGGGTATAATTTTTTAAAGCACCGGTTAAGACAAAAGTCTTACCCGCGAAAACAGATTTGACCGGAGTAGTGGATGTTTCAGTAAAATTAAGACCGATTTGTTTTAAGCGGTTTACCAGTTCAATATTTTCTTTATCCCTGAAAAAGTTGGTAATGCTTTCGGCAACAGCAGAGCCAATACCTTTAATACTTGAGATTGAGTCAAAAGGTGCTTTGCTCAATTTATCAATTGATGGGAAGTTAAAGACCAGAAGCCGAGCTGCGTGAATGCCGATATGCCTGATACCAAAAGCAAAAAGGACTTTACTATATGGTTTAGTTTTGCTGTTATTGATTGCCTGAAGCAGATTATTGACTGACTTGTCGCCCATCCGCTCTAATTTTATCAAATCGTCATATTTAAGATGATAGATATCAGCAAAATCTTTAACCAATTTTTTATCGACCAGGGTGTTGACCATTACCCAACCAAAACCTTCAATATCCATTGCCGAACGGGAAGCAAAATGAAAGAGACGACCTTTGATCTGTGCTGGACAGGAGGCATTAACACATCTTAAAGCGACTTCCTCAGCTTCGCGAAACAATTTACTGTGACAGACTGGACATCTTGTTGGTAATGGTTGTTTTTTCTCTTTACCTGTTCGCTTATCAGTGATGACCTTAACTACCTGTGGTATTACCTCACCGGCTTTTTCAATAATTACCGTATCATTAACCCGAATATCTTTTCTTTTGATTTCGTCAAAATTATGCAGGGTCGAATGGGAAATAGTTGAGCCAGATAAAAAGACCGGTGTCATTTTTGCGACCGGTGTTACAACGCCAGTTCTGCCAACACTGAAAATAATATTCGTAATCTTAGTAGTTGCTTGCATTGGAGGATATTTATAGGCAACTGCCCAGCGCGGACTTTTCTGGGTGTCGCCCAGTTTTAGCCGAGCTTGATAGTCATCAACTTTAATTACCATACCATCTACTTCGTACGGTAGTTTATGGCGAGCTTCTTTCCATTGTTCACAATATTCAATTACCTGTTCGATTGACTCAAATAAATCAGAATGGAGTATGATTTTAAAACCGGCTTTTTGCAGTATTTTCAAAGTTTGACTATCTGAGGTAAATGCTTGGGACAGAGGTCTGGGAATCGTATGTACAAAAATATCAAGTTTTCTCTGGGCAACTATACGCGGGTCTAATAGTTTTAAACTGCCTGCGGCGGCATTGCGCGGATTGGCAAACAGGGATTCTCCTTGTTCTTCGCGCTCCTGATTCAATTTTGCGAACTGTTTTTTGGTTAGAAATACCTCGCCGCGGATTTCAAAGGTATTTAGTGATTTGTCCTTTGTCAAAATTTGCAACGGAATACTGATAATAGTCTTTAAGTTTATGGTGATATCATCACCCGTAACGCCGTCACCACGGGTTGCACCTTGAATAAATTTACCGTCTTGGTATTTTAAAGATACCGCAACACCATCAACCTTTTGTTCGACAATATAACTGACCTTAGGTGCGATTTTTCTGACCCTTGTGTCAAACTCTTTCAATTCATCGTAAGTATAAGTATTGTCCAGACTGAGCATTAAAGGAGAATGAGTTACGGATTGAAATTCTTTTAATGGTTCTCCACCAACTCTTTGAGTCGGTGAGTCTGGTGTAATTAAATCAGGAAACTGATTTTCGAAATCAACTAATTGTTGATAGAGTTCGTCATATTCAAAATCAGACAGAATCGGTTCATTTAAGATATAATATCGGTAATTATGCAGATTAATCTCTTTGCGTATTTTTTCGATTACTTTTTTCGCTTGTGTTTTGGTCACTGAATATATTTTTATGGATATAAATGCGAATGTCAAGCATTATTTGTTTTGATGTAATACTCGAATAAGGTCTATAAATTAATGATGAATTTATGATTACTAAATGAGAACAAAATGTCAACTGTCTCGTAACTTATTTTTTTCATCTAACCCTCTATTTTATATATTGTTATATGTTTTTTTTTATAACAAGGGGGTAAGGCGGGGTGAGTCGGTTGTAAATACGGGTGATGAGTTACGCAAAAATACAGATAAAAAGCACAAATCAGAGAATTGATAAGATATAAGAATGGATTTGAGTCGGGATAGGAAAATGTTATTGGCTCAGAGGTTAATATATGTTTAGAATAATACCACATGTAAAAAGATGGAGCTTGAGGCGGATAGGTGGGTGGGAAGGTAGAGAGAAAAGGAAGGCGGTTTTAAAGAAACATTTATAAACATTTTAACATTGACAAATATAAATTTTCAGATAGAATAAATACAGTTTGCCGGGGTAGCTCAGTAGGTAGAGCACGGGACTGAAAATCCCGGTGTGGGCGGTTCGATTCCGCCCCCCGGCATTTTAAAATTATTATATATTAACTAACATGGAGGCAACTTGGCAAAGAAGTCTTTATCAGTTATTAAAAGAACACGGCAAGCCGCAAAACGGCGGATGGTTAATAAAACTAAAAAGTTTAAGTTGCGTAAAGAGCTTAAAAAGATTAAATCAGTTAAAGAACCAGAAACATTGCAGAAGTCTTTACCAGATGTACAAAAGTTGATTGACAAATCGGTAAAAAGGGGAATTCTGCATAAAAACACCGCGGCCAGAATCAAGTCAAAATTAATGCGTAAGAAATAACTTGTCGAAAAAATATCAATCGTTGATATTTGGTTTTTTAAAAGTCAGGTGAATGCCTGATTAGCCAATAATTAGTATGCCATTCTACGATTTTAAAAGTAAAACTCCCAGAACTGCAATCGGTCAGAAAATTGTTGAACAGGTAACTAATAAAGTTTTTAAAACCGTCAGACCATATTTACAAAAAGATTTTCATATTCTTGATATCGGAGCCGGCAATGGCGAATTTGCTGAGCGTTGCTTAAAAAATAATTTTGTTTATACCGCGGTTGAAGTCAACGAAGAGTATAAAAATAAACTGACGTCAATTGGTGCTAAAGTTATATCTGCCTTGGTACCGCCAATTCCGTTAAATGACAATATTTATGACTATGTCCATTTATCGCACCTGATTGAACATATGCAATCAAGCACGAAAGCATTGGAACTGGTCAGTGAAATCAACCGTGTTTTAAAACCAGGTGGATATCTCTGTATTATTGCTCCTGATTATCTGCATTCCCATTCGTTTTTTTATGACAGCGATTATACTCACTCTTTCGTGACAACCCAGAACCGAGTCAAAATGCTTTTGACAGATGCAAGTTATAAAATCGTTTTCAGTAGATATCTAGCGGGCGGACAGACAGGTTGGCGGCAATGGTTTCTAAGTCTTTTCGGTTGGATTTACAATAACTGTTTATATTGGATATTCCAGGCCTTAGTTAAAGCCAAAATAGATTCAAGCCGATTTGGCCGCACCCGCGGTGCTTTAGCCCGTTTCGTTTTTATACTCGCTCAGAAGGTCTAAGTTTTGAAAAAAACAAGTATTAAAAGAGTTCTCGGCATAATTGTTATTGTCATATTTTTCTATTTTATCGGCAGGTCATTATATCATAACTGGCACAGTATTGTCGAAGCAAAATTAAAATTCCAAATTCATTTTCTAATATTGTCATATCTGTTTATGTTCGCGACTTTTGTACTGATTGCATATACCTGGAAAAAGAGTTTGGCAATGCTTAATGAAAATATCTGTTTATCCGCAGCACTACGAATCAATGCAATCGCAACATTACCTAAATATGCGCCAGGTAAAGTCTGGGGAATTATCGGTAAGGTGTATGTTGCCAAGAAAGAAAATATTTCCGAACATAACTGTATTATCACGATCAGTCTGGAAACGATTCTTTATTTATTAGGCGGAATAATCTTATTTCTGATAACCGCGGCATCGCTCTTAAAAGGGCGGATTCCATATTTATATTATTTACTGGTAATACCAATCTGTTTTATTATTATTTATCCGCCTATTCTTATCAGAATTACTAATTTTTTTCTTAAAATATTCAAACGCCCAATAATTGATTTTATCCCGACTTACACTCAAATTTTAGTGCTTTTATTATTATATACATTAAGCTGGATTTTACAGGGCATTGGTGTTTTTTTTCTAATTAATTCATTTTATCCAATTAGCATTAAGTCGTTATTAGTGATACCAGGAATGCACGCTTTTTCTTGGGTTGTCGGATTTTTAAGCATTATTACACCGGCCGGCTTGGGTGTTAAAGAAGGTATTTTCAGTTATTTTTTAACTACTGTTTTACCTTCAGGCGTATCGGTATTGGGTGCTTTAATAGTTCGGATCTGGGGAACAATCGGTGAACTATTATATTTTCTTATCTATTCAGCAAAATTAAAAAAATACCTGTAAAGATTATGAAAATTGCCTATGTAACTTTGAGCGGTAAATCTGGGGGAGATGTTTATTTTAATCAACTGCAACAGACCCAAAAAAAAATGAACAATACAACTACGCAATTATCATATCATAGAATGTGGTCAATATGTCCAAATTTATTATCCCGATTTATTAAAGTCGGTAATTCACATGATATTATTCATTCTAATATTGAATATGGTTTTGCATTTGAGGCAAAGAAAAAACCGCTCATTGTTTCTTGCCTGCATATCGTGACAGAAGAGTTCCTTGAAAAATATTATAGTGTAACCCAAAAATTATATTACCGCAGGATTCTTCAATTAATAAAGCATTCGATTAAACGGGCCGATTATGTAATCGCGATCAGCAAATCGAGTCAAGCTCAAGTTAAGAATATTTATGATGTTAAAAATATTCAGACGATCTACTGCGGAATTGATACTCAACTTTTTAACCCGATAAGAATCGAAAATAACCTGTATCCAGGCAAGATAAAATTATTGTTTGTCGGTAACTTGACCAAAAGAAAAGGCGTCGATTTGTTACCGCAAATAATGGCAAAGTTAGATAATCGTTTCATTTTATTTTACACGACGGGCATGCGCACTGCTAAAAGAGTGTTCAGTGACAATCGAATGATTCCGGTCGGCAGTTTACAACTTGCTGAATTGGTTTACTGGTATAATTTATGCGATATTTGTTTATTGCCAAGCCGTCTCGAAGGATTTGGATATACAGTTGCTGAAGCAATGGCAAGCCAGAAACCGGTTGTTGCGACAGATTGTTCTTCATTACCAGAAATTGTAATAAATGGCGTGAACGGGTTTTTATGCAAAATTGACGATGTTGCAGATTTTGTTGACAAGATAAATTTGTTGGCTGATAATAAACAGATGCGTGAAGAGATGGGTGTTCGTAACCGTCAACGAATCGTAGAACATTTCAATTTAGAAAAAATGGGTCGAGAATATAATGAAATGTATCATAAAGTATTAAAGGAGTTCAGTTAATATGAAAAAAGTTAAAAATATTAAAACCGCCGGTATTCAAAAATCGTATAATCTGACTGATAAAACCGCAATAATTATTTTATTATTGTTACCAATCGTCTATTTTATAATTTTCAGCCCGGGTCTTCTGACCGGTGACAAAATGATGTATGGTTCGGATTGGCTTTTAGGTGGTTATCCGGCAAGGGAAGTTATCACCCGACAGATTTCGCATTTTAAGGAAATTCCAATGTGGTATAATTTCATCTTCAACGGTTTGCCGACCGTTACTGGTCCGTATGGCGATATGGCTTCGATTTATCCTTTTATCCGTTTAGTTATCCCAACCCATATATTCTGGACTTATCTGTTTGTTTTCGGCGTGATGATTGCTGGGATTGGGATGTATCTTTTCTTAAAGTCTATAGATATTTCTAATTCGGTTTCATTGCTTGGCGCAGTTGCTTATATGTTTGCCGGAAATTTATTATCAACTACTTATGCCGGTCACGAGGGGCGATTGTTGGCCGCAGCATTTTTTCCATTGGCTTTCTTTTTTTGGAATAAAGGAATTATTACACATAAATTATACTGGTTCATATGTGCAGGCGCGATCGTCGGTATTAGTTTTACTCATGGTCATTTTCAATTAACCTATTATGGTTTGTGGGTTGCGTTAGCCTATTTGGTTGTGCATTTAATACTTAATAGAAAAGAGAATCGACTTCGAAATAGTCTCAAACTGGTTTTTTATGCTGGAATAAGCGTCATTGTTGCGTTAGCAATATTGGCAGTTAATTATCTGCCATTTTTAGCTAATCTCGCATATGGCGCGCGCGGTGAGGTAAGAGGGTATGAATTTGCTGCTTCCTGGGCATTGCCGGCTAAAGAATTATTTGATTTAATCGTACCTCAGTTCAGCGGGATTCTTGATAATTACTGGGGTGAAAATATGTTTAAACTCCATTCTGAATATTTTGGAATTATTATCTTGGTGTTCGCAGTAGTGGCTTTATTTATCAAATTCAAAGAACGGCGCACCGCTTTCTTTTTGGGAACCAGTATTGTTGCGGCTCTAATCGCACTTGGCAATCATACTCCTTTTTTCAAACTTGTTTATTATGTCCTGCCGGGCATCAAACGATTTCGTGGTCCGTCAATGGCTTTTTATCTGGTTGCATTCTCAGTTATTGTGATTGGTACAATCGGATTACAATATTTGTTTGATTACAATCAGAAAAAGAAAGTATATGACCAGCAGGCAAAAAGGAAACTCCGTAACAGTATCTATTTTATTGTAATCTTTTTTGCACTTTTTGTAATCGGATTCTTATTGAGCAGAAATAGTATTCAATCGTCAATTTCAAATCAGAGTAAATTACAAGCCTTCACAAACAATATCTCATCATTCTGGTCAGGTGTTATTATAGCAGCAATTTTTATTGGAGTTTGTTTGTTTTTAATCCAACGAATATCGAATGCAAAAATAAAGATAATGAGCGTATTCGTGATTCTTACAATTTTAATCGTAATCGACCAATGGCGTGTTAATAAATTGTTTTTAAGAACAGTCGAACACCCAAATGTTTATTACAGCGCGGATGAAGTGGTTAATTATCTAAAAAACGACACGACATTGTATCGAGTGCATCCTTTATACTATGAACGCTCGAATGACGGCATTTTGGATTTATATGATATTCATAATGTCGGCGGTTACTGTCCTAATCCATTGCAGAGTTATCAGGATTTTCTAGGCGCCGAAAAGACCGTTATGTTTTCTGCTCCGAATTTAGCATATCTTAACTTTTTAAGTCTCCTTAATATAAAATATATAATTACCGTTCCATTACCTGACGATATATCTCGTTATGATATGCGGACTCAGGCTATAATTACGGATTTGAAAAATTTTGTTAATCGTCCAGAGTTTGAACTTGCTTTCAACGGTAGAAAAAATGTTATATACAAGAATAATTACGCATTACCGCGTAGTTTTATAACACCGGATTATAAGGTTATTCAAGATAAAAACCAGATATTTGATATGCTGAAAGACTCCAATTTTAATCCAGCCCAGTATGTGATTTTGTCTGAGTCGTTGTCCATCGGGCAAACCACATCAGAAGATTTCGAGTGGCATAGTAATATTACTAAATATATGCCAAACCGGGTTATATTAGAAACTGAACAAAACCAGGGTGGATTTTTGGTCTTAAGTGAAAATTATCATCCGGATTGGTTTTGTAAGGTCGATGGTCAATTGACTAAAGTATATCCAGCATATCATACATTACGAGCAGTTTATCTGACTCAAGGCAAGCATACGGTTGAATTTTATTACTATTCAAAATATTATGTATTGGGTCGTTTGATAACTGTGATTACATCGATATTTTGTTTAGGGCTGATAGCGATTGTTTTATATCAAAAGAAAAAAGCGGTAAAAAAATAATTCTATAGAGGTATTAGTTGAGCAGTAATAGTTTTTAAATCCATTATCGCAATCGTTGCTTTGTGAAACAACCATCCGGAAGCCTCACCGGGATTTATGATTAAATACGGTTTTTGATTTTTCTGAATTGATATCTGCGGTTTGTGAGTATGGCCATATATTATGATATCGAAGTTATTGTCAGGGATAACAGGTTTATGACTAATCAGTATCTTTTTATCCGATATCTCTGAGGTGTAGGGTGGATGATAAATCGAATACTTCAATTCTTGAGCGCGATGCAATAAAAAATCTTGTTCACCATCACAATTCCCAAAGACACCAATTAAAGGACATTTCAAATCTTTAAATGCAACTAAGGCAAATGGAGCAATAAAATCTCCGCAATGAATTACTAATGAAACTTGATATTGGTTAAAAATATCTACAGCGCATTCGATATTCGGTATATTATCATGCGTATCAGAAATAACTCCGATTATTTCATTCATTTCATTGCAAAAGCTCTCGTAACTGAGCAAAACGGCGGAGTCGAACCGGATGCTGGAGTTTTTTGAGTGCTTTGGCTTCAATCTGACGCACCCGTTCTCGGGTAATGTTAAAAATTTGACCGACTTCTTCTAAAGTACGCGGATAACCGTCACTCAAACCAAATCGTAATCTTAAAACTTTTTCTTCGCGTTTTGATAAGACCCCTAATGCTTCACCTAATTTTTCTCTAAGCAAGGAAATCCCCGCCGAGTGTGCCGGCGAAATAGTTTTTTCATCGTAGATAAAATCACCGATAAAACTCGATTCATCATCATCAATCGGTTTATCTAAGGAGATACCGAATTGAGATATTTTTGTTAACGCTTCAATTTTATCTTTAGGAGTAGATAGGCGCTGGGCTAATTCACCGACAGTCGGATCTCTTCCATAGGTCTGGATGAATTTTCTTTGTACTTTGGCGATTTTATTTATCGCGTCCAAGATGTGCGCAGGAACCCGAACCGTTCGGGATTGATCAGCAATAGCTCGAGTTATTGCTTGTTTTATCCACCAGGTTGCATAAGTGGAAAATTTAAATCCTTTGTGATAATTGAATTTTTCAATCGCTTTGATTAAACCGACGTTTCCTTCTTCAAGTAAATCTGCAAATTCCAGTCCACGATTAACATAGCGTTTCGCAATTGAAATTACTAACCGAATATTTCCTTCAATCATATGGTCGCGCGCTTCAAGAATTTTACTTTCTTCGGTATCAATATGCATTAGAATTTCATTCAGTTGTTCTGGTTTTTGATTAAAAAAGGTTTTATAATAACTCAGTTTTTTCCGAACTGCTTTGATTTCGGTTTTTGATGATTTTTTATTTTTTAACAGGGTTTTTAAACGATAATAAGTTTCAATGAAATCTTTAGCAGTTGTTTTAAACTCCTGAATGAAGTTGTTTAATAGATGATGTTGTAATGACAGGGCTTGGATTTTAGAAAAAATACGCTTTTGGATCTTAGTAATTTTTTTCTGAACAGCAGTACTTTGCTTGCGTTTAAAAAGACTTTTTAAGGTTTCTAATTCCCGTTTAATGGCACGGACTCGGCGGATGAATTTTTGACGGTCTCGCCATAGTGCCTTTTTATTTAAAAGGCATTCAAATTCAACCCGGGCAATTTGGTCTAAAGATCGGGTCCCTTCTTCCACTGTAAAACATTCTTCTAATAATTTTTCCGCAATCGGTGGCGGTGCAAAAATATACTGGGTAATTGATTTATAACCAATTTCCATGATCTTGGAAAATCTTATTTCATCATCACGATTTAAAAGTGAAAAGCGGCCTAATTCACGAAAATAAGATTTGGTTGGGTCTTCGACCTTGAAAATTGTCGGTTTCACTGGTTTTCGTTTTGTTACCACTGCTAATTCTTTAGCAGCAAGCACCCGGATACCTTTTCCTGATAGACCAGAGACGATTTCTTCAATTTCTTCGGCAGATAAAATATCATCGGGTAATAAATCATCCAGTTCATCATAAGTGATTGTTTTGGATTTTGATATTTTTTTATAAACATCGTTGATAATCTTATTTTTTACTTTCATTATTTTTTACTCCTCATCTGATTGAGTTTTTTCTTAATGTTATAATGCTCGATAGTCAATTCTCTTAATAACTGGTTAGCACCCTTTTCTTGAGCTGCCTTCATTGATTGATAAAGCCAGGCAGCTTTAAATTCATTGAGTTTTCTTAAAAATTCATTTTCTTTCGGTACTATTTTCAGATGAAATGACAAATCAGCAACCAGCTTCTTTAATTCTGATTGCTCAAGAGAGTCAATCAATTTTGCCGATGTAAAATTTTCCGTATTGCAGATATCATAAGCGGTCTGGACGACGGCGTGGACATTAGCATTAAAATATTTAATTGGCAAGTCTTTCTGTGCAATCGACGCATAGTTGGCATTGGAAATGATCAGGGACAAAACCTGTTCTTCAAGCAAAGATAGGGGCATTGTTCGAATCTGGTCGGCTTTCTGATTAATTTTAGCACTGGTTGTGCTCGTTTTTTGGATTTGATTTAACAAATTTTCTTTGGCAATATGAAAAATATTGGAAATTTTATTAATATATAGTTCCTGTCCGATTTTTTCCTCAATCAACGATACCAGATTAATAATCTGTTTTAAGCATAATTTTTTTTCAGTGACAGTTTGAGTGTTGCTAATTTTTAATATAAAATCTACGAAATCAAGGTTATTGTTTATAAGCAAGTCAAATTTATCTTTACCAAAGGTTTTAATATATTTATCCGGGTCGAATGAAGTCGGTAATAATGCAATATGCGGGTCAATACCGGTTTTTAATAGGGTTTCGATTGTCCGCAAAGTTGCCGCTTCACCAGCAGAATCACCGTCAAAAGCAATTATCAGTTGATTAGCATATCTTCGGATAAGTTGAGCTTGATGAGGAGTTAAAGCAGTTCCTAATGGAGCGATAACATTGTTGATGCCATTTTCGACCAGTGATAATAAATCAAAATTTCCTTCAACAAGGATTGGTGTTTTTGAATAGAGATAGTTTTTTGCCTGGAACAGACCGAAAAGATTCTCTCCTTTTTTGAAAACAGGAGTTTCCAGCGTGTTGATATATTTCGGTTGCGAATTTTCGTCTAAACCCCGCGCGTTAAATCCAATGACTTTTCCTGATATCGAAAAGACCGGGAAAGTAATTCGATTGTAAAACCAATCATGATAACCGTCGTCCTTTTTTACAGCCAGACCGGCTTTGATAAGTACTTCCTCTGTTAATCCTTGCTTTTTGGCATTCTGCAATAAGAGATTCCCTCCGGTTGCATAACCGATACGAAATCGTTTTATAGTTTCAATACTTATTTTACGGTGCGTTAAATATGCCGACGCTGCTTTTGATTTTTCCAGATTGCGGGTATAAAAATCAGCCGCAAATTCATTGGCATCGTATAATGCCTGGTATTTATAACTGGTTGCTTCAGTTTCAATGATAATACCGAGCTTACCCGCCAGTTTTTTTATCGCGTCTGGAAATGGTAGTTTCTCATACTGCATAAGAAATGTTATAACCGAACCGCCGGCACCACAACCAAAACAGTGATAAATCTGCCGTTCTTGATTTACATAAAACGATGGCGATTTTTCAGTGTGAAACGGACACAGCGTGCGAAAATGTTTGCCGCTTTTTTTCAAGGGCAGATATTCACCAATTATTTGAACAATATCGGTTTGTTCTCTAATCTGGTCAATTATCTCTTTTTTAATCATGCGATTTATTTTTTCAAAATTACTTTTGTAACACCATCGCCACCTTCGTATGATTCACCAAAACAAAATCGTTCAATCCGTGTATCATGTTGCAAGTAATTCCATAACATATCTTTTAAAATTCCTTTGCCTTTACCATGGATTATTGAAACTTCATTTAAATTATTGTCAGCCGCTTGATTTAAAAATTGTTGCAAGGCGATTTCTGCTTCTTCCTTAGTTAGACCACGAATATTAAGTAATGGTTCAAAATATGGCGGTTCGGTATCTTGTAAGATGTTCTGATGAGAAGTACTTGGTGTTAGTTTATCTTCAACTTTTTCAAGGTCTTGATTATTTATTTCAAATTTAATACTACCAAAAGCTACCGTAACTACCTTTTTATTTATTTCGACAATCCTGCCGGTTTTTTGAAAAGTTTTACTGAAAACAGTATCACCGATATCTAAATACAATTCAGTGACATCGGTCTCCGACCGAGCAGAGTATTGCTGATTGGTTATTTTACTCAGCTGGTCTTGAACATAATGCTTGGCATTAACAATTGCCTCTTTCTGGGCATGGGATTCTTTAATATTACGAATCAGATTTTCAATATGGCGGCGCTGGGTTAACAAATAATTCCGCTGCTCGGTTTGAATTTTCTGACGTTCATCATTTTCAAATTTCTTAAATTTATTTAATTTTGATTCATATTCAGCACGGATTTTTGACAAACCGATTTTTTCTTTTTCAATTTTTTCGTTTAAAATTCTGTTTTTTCCCAGTTCTTGATTGAGACTGTTTATCCGTTCGGATAGGCTTAACCAATCCTGATTCAGGAAATTCTTTGCCCGTTCGATTAAACTCAGGGGAAAACCGAGTTCTTTAGATATTTCTAAGGCACTGGAAGTGCCGGGTAGACCGATTGTAAAGCGATAAGTTGGACGGTCTGAATATTCCATGGCGGCATTAACCATACCTTGGGCGTCATTAACAAATGCTTTTAGCGGATTAAAATGGCTGGTCGCTAAACAATAGACACCGTTATCCCGCAAAGCTTCCAGAATTGCAATTGCCAAAGCCGAACCTTCTTCCGGCGCAGTTGACGAACCGATTTCATCGAGCAGAACAAGAGTGTCGGAATCGGCGTTTTCAAGAATCTGTTTAACCCGCACAATATGGGCAGAAAATGATGAGAGATTAGAATCCAGGGACTGTTCATCACCGATATCTGCAAAAACCTTGGTAAAGAATGGAATTTCAGTACCTGGAGATGCCGGTAAATAAATCCCGGATAAGAACATTAAGACAAAAAGTCCGACTGTCTTCATGACAACGGTCTTACCTCCTGCATTGGGTCCGGAGATGAGGATGATTTTTGCATCTTGGGGAACTGTGAGCTCTAACGGCACAATGTCTGTTTTCGTCAACTTAAGCAATGGATGGATTCCTTTATTTATCTGGAGTAGATTTCGATTTGATATTATTGGCCGTTGACAGTTAAATTGTAATGAAAATCTCCGTTTTGCAAACAAGAGGTCGAGCTGACCGATAATAGTAAATGCATTAAATAGTTCATCCCTGATTTTATACAGTTCTTTAGATAACGCAGCAAGGATACGCTGAATTTCATTTTTCTCTTCATCGAGGAGACGGGCAAAATCATTCTGTTCGTCGACCAGTTCAAGCGGTTCTATAAAAACCGTTTTGCGGGCAGGGGAGAACTCATGCAGAATACCGCTAATCTTCTTTTGGGCTTCTGCTTTCAAGGGCAGACAGAACCGATTATGGCGAATCGCAAAATTACTATCCTGAAGATATTCGCTTTTGTTCTGGATAATTTTATGCAGTCGATTAATGATGGAATTACGCTGTTTAGTAATTTCGCTGCGAATTTTTTTAAGTTTTGGCGAAGCGTCAGATTTAATTTCACCATATTCATCAATTGCAGTATTGATTGCTTTTTCAAGCGTTTCATTGATAACGAGAATTTTAACTAATTGATAAATTTTCGGGTATTTTGTTCTATTTTTAGAAAAAAAATCTTTCGTATTTCTTATCGTTACCAGTATTTTTAAAGCGTCGCGGAGACGCATTGGAGACAGAACAATTTCTGAGTCACTGGCGGGTAAGTCCGGCCTTAAATCGGTTACGCCATAAAGACCGATTTCCTCAGCAAGGTTCATAGATTCTTGTAAAAGGTCAAATTCTTTTTCTAATTCGATAATACTTGTTTCGGGTTTTAATGCATTTGCCATTTCAACGCCGAATTCGGTCTGGGTTTTATTGGCAATAAGTTCAATAACCCGATTAAAACCTAAAATCTCGAATGTTCGTTGGTCCATTTACAAAAACCTGTTACAATCATATTTTATAACGTCTGCATACTGAACCATGAATAACAACTATTCATAATTCATCTTTATCCATTTCTGAGATACCGTTAACTTAAAGCTTCCTGATTTCGGCGCCATGCCTTTCGTTTCGCTTCAGCCAGTTTCCGCTTTTTTCGCTGACTCGGTTTTTCATAATATTCACGGCGCTTGACTTCTTTAGGAATGCCGGCTCTTTCACAAGAACGGCGGAAACGACGAATAAAACTTTCGTAACTTTCTCCTTCTTTGACATTGATTTGTGTCATTGTTTATCTGCACCTCCTTTCAAAATCAGTTGATTTGACAGCATTTTACATCTCCTTTAATTGATACAATAGTATTGATAAAGCGGCGATTGCTGCAGTTTCCGCACGGAGTCGCCGGGCGCCGATAGTAATGGGTTGCGCACCAAAACTCTGCGCTTGAGCAATCTCATTTTTGGTAAAACCGCCTTCCGGTCCGATAATCAACAAAATATTTGTATAGATGCGGTCGCGTATAATATCGGCTAACCGCAGTTTTTTTTCATCTTCGTAAGCAAGCACTACCAAATCATAATCAGCAAAAGCCGGCAACAGGTTTTCAAGCGTAGTCGGTTTTTGTAAAGAGGGGATATGCGTGCGGGTCGACGATTTTATAGCGGTAAGAATTATTTTTTTAAAACGCTCGAGTTTATGCGCAGACAATGAGACAATCGTTCGTTCCGTCTTAACCGGAATTATCTTATGCACGCCCAGTTCAGTTGTTTTTTCAATGATTAGGTCAAAATGGCTGCCTTTAATCATGGCTTGTGCCAGAGTAATTTTGGCAAGCGGTTCACGGGCATTACGGGTTTTGTTTATGATAGATGCTTCAATTGTCTTGCTTTCGATTTTCTTGAGCATGGTCTGATATTCGTTACCATTACCGTCGGTCACATAGACCATGTCGCCGATTTTATGCCGCATAACCCTTGAGATATGATGTGCTTCAGCACCGGTGATTTTGAGATAGGTCGAGAAGATGTTTTTCTTATCCGTAAAATAGAGTTCCATTATCGTGGTTTTCTCGGGGTCGGCACTGATTCAGACCGAATCTTTTCCCATTCTTTAAGCAGATGCTTTTCCTGAGCTGATATGTGTTTGGGAGTATGGACAACAATCCGCACTAATTCGTCTCCGCGTCCGCCATTAAGCCGTTTGATACCGGCATTTCGTATCCGAATGATTTCACCGGACTGGATTCCGGCATTGATTTTTACCTTTTTTCTGCCATTAAGAGTCGGTATCTCAACATCGCCGCCGAGGACAGCAGCAGTAATGCTAATCGGCAGTTCGATTACAATATCGTCATTACTGCGGATAAACAGAGCGTGTTCTTTTTCTTCAATCTCAACTACGACATTTCCTTTACCACCAGGTCCATAATGTCCTTCACCGCGCAACTGGATAAAATTACCATTACTGACACCAGCCGGAATCGTAACTTTAATAGTTCTTTCTATTCGAATCCTGCCTTCACCACCGCACTTTTCGCATTTATTTTTGATAATTTTACCTTCACCTCTACATTCAGAACAGGCACTAATCTGGACAAACTGACCAAACATACTACGGGTTACATGTCTTTTTTCACCTTTACCCTGACAAGCCGGGCAAGCGGTCCAGTCTGAACCGCCAATTCCTTTGCACGCTTCACATTTCTCATATCGGGAAAATGCGATTTCTTTGGAAGTGCCTTCGGCAATTTCTTCTAAAGTCAAGCGTAACCGGACATGAATATCGCGTCCGCGGGTTTTGCTACTACGACTACTTCTTTGTCCGCCACTAAACAGGTCAAAAATACTGCCTTCGCCAAAACCCCGAAAAATCTGACTTATGTCAAAATCACCAAACAAATCGCGCAGGTCTTCGGCATGGGAAAAATCACGCCACTGGAAGCCGCCCGGACTAAACCGCTGGGATACGCCTTCGTGCCCGTACTGGTCGTAAAGATTTCGCTTGTCCTGGTCAATCAAGACTTCATACGCTTCGGATAATTCTTTGAATTTTTCTTCAGATTCCTGACGGTTATTCGGATTCATATCCGGGTGATACTGCTTGGCTAAACGGCGGTATGCTGATTTTATCTCGTCAACACTTGCGCTCTTATTGACACCAAGTATTTCGTAATAATCTCGTTTAGCCATTTTTTTTAGAATTTTGAATCCTGAATGTTGAATTTAGAATTAAAAAGGATATAAAATATTCTATATTCATAATTCTAAATTCCATATTCAATAATTATCATTTCTTATCATCCGGTTCGTCATAGACCTGATAATCGGCATCGACCTTTTTCTCATTTTTTTTCTCATCGGTTTTTGGCTGCTCGCCAGTCGGAGTTTCACTTGCGGCTTTTGCCTGTGCTTGTTTATACATTTCTTCTGCCAATTTATGACTAACTTTTTGCAATGTTTCGATATCCTGCTCGATGGCAGATTTATCCTGCCCTTTCATTGTTTCTTTGAGTTTGCTTACGGCTTGTTCAATATTCTGTTTGTCAGTATCAGAAACCTTGTCACCGTACTCTTTTAAACTCTTTTCAGTATGATAAACCAGAGTATCAGCCCGATTACGGACTTCGATAACTTCCCGTTTTGCCCGGTCATCTGATGCATGTGATTCGGCATCTTTGACTGCCCGGTCAATGTCTTCTTTATTAAGACCTGATGACGCAGTGATTTTTATACTCTGTTCTTTTTTAGTTGCCAGATCTTTAGCCGTAACATGCAAGATTCCATCAGCATCAATATTAAAGCTCACTTCAATTTGCGGAATACCACGCGGTGCGGTCGGAATACCCATTAATTCAAATCTACCCAGGGTTCGATTGTCAATTGCCATGTCCCGCTCGCCCTGTAAAACATGGACTGTAACCGCATTCTGATTATCTTCGGCAGTAGTAAAGACCTGACTTTTACGGGTCGGGATTGTCGAGTTGCGTTCGATAATCTTGGTCATCACACCGCCCAGAGTTTCAATTCCGAGCGATAGGGGAGTAACATCTAAAAGCACGACATCTTTGACTTCGCCGGCAAGGACCGCTCCCTGTATTGCCGCACCAACTGCAACGACTTCATCCGGATTAATACCTTTATGCGGTTCTTTATTAAAGAAATTACGCACTACTTCCTGGACTTTAGGCATCCGAATCTGACCGCCAACCAGAATCACTTCATCAATCTGGGCAGGTGTCAGTTTTGCGTCTTCCAGAGCTTTTTGCACTGGTTTTAATGTGCCCTGCACTAAATCTTCAACCAGTGTTTCGAGTTTGGCGCGGGAAAGCCGTAATTCAAGATGCATCGGTCCTTTACCCGGGTCAGAATAGATGAACGGCAAACTGATAGTAGTTTCCATAGTTGTCGAGAGTTCACATTTTGCTTTTTCTGATGCTTCACGGACTCTTTGCAGGGCAGTCCGGTCTTTGGATAAGTCAATATTGTGTTCTTTTTTAAATTCTTCTAATACCCATTCCATTATCCGTACATCAAAATCATCACCGCCTAAATGAGTATTGCCATTGGTCGAATGGACTTCAAACAAACCTTCGCCAATCTCTAAAATAGAAATATCAAAAGTTCCGCCGCCCAAATCATATACGGCAATTTTCTCGGCTTTCTTTTTATCAAGCCCATAAGCAAGCGAAGCAGCGGTCGGTTCATTGATAATTCTTAAAACTTCGAGACCGGCAATCTTACCGGCATCTTTGGTTGCCTGGCGCTGGGAATCATTAAAATAAGCAGGAACCGTAATTACGGCTTTGGTGACCGGTTCACCTAGATATGCTTCAGCCGCTTTTTTCAGATACTGTAAAATCATTCCTGAAATTTCTGGTGGTGAATAGGTTTTGTCATCAATCTTGACCCAGGCATCACCATTGGGCGCTTCAACTACTTTATACGGCACCTGTTTTGATTCTTGGGCAACTTCAGAATGTTTTCGTCCCATAAAACGCTTGATTGAATAGACCGTGTGTTCAGGATTAATAATCGACTGGCGTCGTGCCAGAGTGCCGACCAGACGCTCTTTACCAAACGCAACAACAGACGGCGTGGTTCTGCCGCCTTCAGGATTAGGAATCACAACCGGTTGTCCGCGTTCCATGACCGCAACGCAGGAAAAAGTCGTTCCTAAATCGATACCAATCACTTTCGACATATAATGCCTCCAAATTAATAAAATTCTGTTACTTAATTAGACTATTATTTATGAAAAAAGATTTAGATTTTTTCTAGTTAGGTATTAGGAGTCACTCTCCTTTTTACACCCATCAGCACCGCTATTAAGTTCCTGACTTTCTGACTTTTGCGATACTGGTTTACTGACAATTACTCTCGCCGGGCGGATGACCCGATTTTGATACTCGTAACCCTTATTAAGTTCGTTAACGATTGTGTTCTCGGGTTTATCATTGGTCTCGATAAAACTGACTGCTTCAGCGGTTTTCGGGTCAAATTCTTGATTAAGACAGGAAAATTCTTTTAAGCCAAACTTATCCAGCACATTTAATAACTGGCGATAAGCAATATCAATCCCTTTTTTCAAACTTTGGTAATTTTCGGTCGTTTCAATATGAGCCAGGGCGCGGTCAAAATTTTCCAGGACCGGGATTAATTCGCCCAAAAGATTCTCATTGGCAAAACATCTGAACTCTTCCATCTCTTTATCCTTGCGCTTGCGGAAATTCTCAAAGTCAGCCAGCGCGAGCAGATAGTTTTCCTTATGTGTTTTCAGCTCTTGCTGGCACTTGTCAAAATCTCTTTTCAGCTGTGTTACCGGTCCTTTTTTCAAATTTATCACCATTGGCATTATAGATTATAAATACGCAATAGTCAAGACTGAGATATGAAAACAAGTCTTTTAGTTGACACGATTGTAAATAAAAGTTATGATATTTGTTTAACTAATGAAAACAATAAAAACAATCTTGAACAATACGCTTTTTAATAATCTTCGATTTGATTTTAAACAAATCTTTCGGGCATTCCAATACCGCAATTACCGGTATTATTATATTGGTCAGGGTGTATCTTTAATCGGCACCTGGATGCAGAGAGTGGCGATGAGCTGGCTCGTGTATCGTTTGACGCATTCGCCATTTTTATTAGGAGTGGTCGGTTTTTCGAGCGAGATACCGATATTTTTAGCGGGTCCGGTTGCCGGAGTTCTGATTGACCGCTGGAACCGAAGAAAAGTGCTTATCATAACCCAGATTCTGGCAATGATTCAGGCGTTTGTTTTAACTGCATTAGTGTTTACACATCAGATTCAGGTCTGGCACATTATTGCCCTAAGTGCTTTTATGGGTTTAATCAATGCCTTTGATATGCCCGGACGCCAGTCATTTATCGTTGAAATTGTCGAGAAAAAAGACGATTTAGGCAATGCAATTGCTTTGAACTCGTCAATGTTCAATCTGGCAAGATTAATCGGACCGTCTGTGGCAGGTATTTTAATCGCAACTGCCGGTGAAGCGGTCTGCTTTTTAGTGAACGGCATCAGTTATCTCTCGGCAATTTATGCTTTATATGCGATTCGACTAAAACCAAAACAAATCAAACCCATTGTAAAAAATGTATTACGCGAATTAAAACAGGGATTTTCCTATGCTTATAACTTTCTGCCGATTCGGGCAATTCTGATACTTTTGATTGTTATCAGTTTTTTTGCTTTTCCCTATATCGTCTTAATGCCGGTTATTGCCAAAGACATATTAAAAGGCGGTGCCAATACCATGGGATTTTTAATGGGCGGAGCCGGTATTGGTGCGCTCATTGGTGCCTTGATACTTGCTGCGCGTAAATCAGTTCGCGGACTCGGTAAAATAATTCCGATTGCCGGATTGATTTTCGGCGTTGGACTCATTGCCTTATCATTTTCAAGGGTATTTGCATTATCTGTGCTTATCCTGATATTTACCGGTGGCAGTATGATGATGCTTATGGCTGTGTGTAATACGGTCTTACAAACAATTGTTGATGATGACAAACGGGGACGGGTGATGAGTATTTATACGATGGCTTTTATGGGCGCGATGCCGTTTGGCAGTCTTTTGGCGGGAGCGGTTGCGGATAAAATCGGCGCCACCTATACGATTACGATTGGCGGAATTATCTGTATAATAACCGCGTTAGTCTTTGCACGATACATGCCTAAAATCAGAAAAGTCGTGCATCCGATATATGTCAAAATGGGCATTATTCCAGAAATCGCAACCGGTATCCAAGCCGCAACCAACTTGACCACACCACCGGAAGAATAAAACAAAAAGATTATTTACCACGAATAGCACGAATAAACAAATTACACGAATTTAACTTTGTCATTCTTCGCCCTCGCATTCGCGAAAGCAAAGCGGGCGTGCCTGACACAGAATCCAGTCTTTCGGGACGAAGATTAACGCAGATTTCCTCAGATAAATATATCAATGAGACAGGGATTAAACGGATTAAAGATTGTATCACCTTTGAATTTTAACTTGTAATTTTGAATTTTGACCTGTAATTTTGACTTTTGCCTTTTGACTTTTGACCTTTTATCATCTGTGTAATCTCTCCGTATTCGCTGTAATCATAACTTCTTACGAAGTTATATCTTGACATTAATTATTTTTTATTTATCATTCACTAATGTCTGATAAAAAACCATTTACAGTGCGTGATTTACCCCGCGAAGAAAGACCCAGAGAAAGACTAAAGCGTCTTGGCGCCGAAGCATTATCGCCACAAGAATTATTAGCTATAATTATTAGTCGGGGTTCGCGTAAAATGTCAGTATTGGATATTGCTCAAACACTATTAAACACTTTTGGCAGTATCAATGCAGTAAGCAAAGCAACAATTGCCGAACTTGACCAAATTCCTGGTATTGGTCCGGCTAAAGCAATCCAAATCAAAGCCAGTTTTGAACTGGGGAAAAGAAAAGAATTAGCACCGGAAGAATTTAAAGATTGTAATATCGATAATCCGAAAACAGCAATAGAATTATTAAGAACTGAATTAAAAGAATATAAAAAAGAACATTTCAAACTCATCATGTTAAATTCGAGAAACAAGGTAATTGATATTGCAGATATTTCAACAGGTACGCTCAATGCAAGTTTAGTCCATCCCAGAGAAGTGTTCGAAGCGGCAATAAAACATCATTCTGCTTCAGTAATATTAGTTCATAATCATCCGTCTGGTGACCCAGAACCTTCGGATGATGACTTAAAAATCACCAAAAAACTGGTTGAGTCAGGCAAAATACTGAGCATTGATGTGGTCGACCATATCATTATCGGTAAAGATGGGTATTATAGTTTCAAAGAAAAAAAGCTAATTTAATAGTAGACCATTCTTCCGTTTCTTATAATAGGATACGGTACTGGGAACGGGGCTTACCAGACCTTGTACTTGCCTATACTTAATAATCGGTTAGGATTATGTTATCCGGTTAGCGTATTATAAGGTCGCATACAGGCAGACCTTTTTGCTTTGTCCGATAATGTAGTTTTAGTAATTTGTTCATGTTTTGGTCTACTGAGTAGGTCGGACCTACTTGAATTTTCCATCACCTTCTTTCTGTCCCGCACCTATGATGAGGTGTGTGGATCTGTTTTTTAGATTCGTTATGCGACACCAGGGGGCTAGCCCCACCCTCACTGGGGGGCTAGCCCCCTGTTTTATTTGTTGGTTTTAAACCTTGTCTGTCAGTTATTTTATATATCCTTACAATTGGATAAGGTTGATACTTGATAAAACTTGGGATAGGTATGCCTTTAGCGTTGTAGTCGGTTATAAGGTCGGTCAGGCGTTTGACCTGTAAGCAAGGAGCGAATATACCATATTGCGTTTCAGCTTCAAATGCTTTTGCTTTTGCTATATCAGCCGTGCTTCTTAAGGGACGGTCCCTTAAGTGTCTCCAAAGCCTGTCTTCGGACTTAATCGAGGAATGGGAATCCAGAAAAAAAGATAAAAGACTGGATTCCGTATCAAGTACGGAATGACGCAAGGGTCGAGATGCTGAAATGAGTTCAACATGACAGATTGTTCTTATCACTCAGGATGACAAGCCAGATTTTTATCTTTTATTGACGAACTGATTTTATCGGTTTATAATATGGATATATGTTTATAAGGAGTTATTAATGAAAAGAGTTATTTTGGTTTCAATAGTTGTATTAGCCGGTTTGGTTTTTGCCGACCGCTGGGCACAGGCACGGCAGGAGATGCAAGTACCGCCAAGACTGGATTTGGTTAAGATAGATATTACGAAAACAAGAGATTTACACGAATTAGACCGGCTGGGTGTGATTATTAATCAGGTAAATGATGATTATTGCATTGCTGAAGCGTCGCCGCAGGTTTTGTCGCAGATTGCTCATTTAGGTTTTAAATATCAGTTAGTGCAGGAAAATATCAGTAATGTTTATTATGAGAATTTTTTCACTGAATCAGACCGGGGTCGGTATCTGAGTTATACTGAGTATGTTGATACCATGCATGTGATGGCAATTAATAATCTGCATATCTGCCGTCTTGAGACGCTCGGTTACAGTCATTCAAACCGCCTGATTCTGGCATTAAAAATATCAGACAGCGTTAATCTTGACGAGAACGAACCAGCAGTATATTTTGACGGCGCAATTCATGGCGACGAGAAGATTGCCTGGGCAGTCTGTTTTGAGTTTATTAAGTATATTTTAAACAATTATAGTTTTAATCCGGTCATCGCTGAGTTGGTCAATAACCGTGAAATCTGGATGGTGCCGATGATTAATCCGGACGGTTATGTGAGCAGTATCCGTTATAATTCAAGGTCGGTTGATTTGAACCGTAATTTCGGCTGGATGTGGCAGAACGCATCGGGTTATGGCACTGACCTGTTTTCAGAAAACGAAGCGACCGCTTTTTATAATCTGTTCTGGCGCCAGCCATTCGTAATTTACACGACTTATCATGCCGGTACCCGCTGTATTTCCAATCCGTGGAGTTATACGACATATGACAGTATTCCGGAAAAGTTTCTGACCTGGCATCTGGCTCAGGGGTATGCGCAACGCGGTAATAATTATCCGTACGGACAGGGTTCGCTTATTATGTACACGATTAACGGATCGAGCAAGGATTTTGCATATGGCATGCAGGGTGATGTGTCCTGGTCAATCGAGCTGCATAATCTTAAAACACCGCCAGCAGCAGCTATCGATTCGGTCTTTAATCTGTATAACCGTGATGCAATGCTCTATCTTGTGCATAAAGCAGGTCAGGGTATTTCGGGTCTGGTTACGGATTCGGTTACTGAACAACCTCTGCACGCACAGGTTTGGTTTATGCCGCGTAACTGGCTGACTTATACTTCTCAAACTAATGGTGATTTTCATAAGTTTTATCTGCCCGGCACTTATACCGTGATTACGCGCTGCCCTGGTTATAAAGACGATACGAGTCTGGTCGTGGTGCCTAATACTGGTGACTCGAGCGTGTTTGTTAATATTAAAATGGTACCTGATTCTAATGCAGTAAGTAATTATGGCATGCGTTTGGTCGGCTCGCGTTATGTCACGACCAGCACAAACCGGACCTATCCGATTCGCTCGCTGGGTGCGCACGACAGTGTTGCATATCAGCTTGACAATACGAAGTGGATTATCATCCAAATGGCAAAACCGATTGTAAATGATTCGGGTTTTGATTTTACGGTTTTTCGTTCCCAGGGCACGGGCTCGGCATCAGTGAAAATATCGAATAACTGGAAAGGACCGTGGACCACAATCGGCACGGCAAATGCGGCACGCACGCATTTTGATTTAAGTTCGGTTTCGTTCGATTCTTGCCATTATGTCCGGCTCGAAGCAACCTCGACATTTTATCTGGATGCAGTAGAATCATATACACCGACGGTTGCGATTAATGAAAATTATCTGTCGCGGGGAATAGAGGATTTTTCTTTAAGATTAGGGTCAAATGTGGTCAGTTCCCGTTTACAACTCAATTATCCGATTTTGCGTGATAGAGAACTTGTCTTATCGGTTTATGATATCAATGGCAGAAATGTGCGTAAATTAGTGTTGCCGAAAACAAGTAATAGTTATGTTTATGACCTTAAGAATAATCAGGGTAATTTATTGAAAAGCGGCGTCTATTTTATAAAACCTGCGGGTGTGAATAGTTTGCCGATTAGATTTACTGTGACGAGATAAAATAAACAGAGTTCTGAACAGACTAGACAAAATTTAAAAATCAAAAGGCAAAAGTCAAAATTTAAAAAGACTCATTGTGTCATTTCGTGGTCTTTCTTTTTTAAGTGTTTCCTATATGGGAACTTGACAATCAAATTGTTTTTTATAAACTTAAGTATATAGACCATTATCCTTGCGTCCACAAAAGGATATAAAAAACTGAAATGATTTTCTTAGCAAATTGCCCAAACGGGCGGATGGAGGAAATATGGATAAATCAAAATCATTATTGGTATTTGCGATATTCTATTTTTTGCTTCCTGTTCTTTCATATGCACAAGTTGATACTGCGTGGGTAAGAAGATATAACGGACCCGGTAATTACGATGATTATGCATATGCGATTGCAGTAGACGATTCCGGCAATGTTTATGTGGCCGGTCGAAGTTATGCATCGACTACTAATTATGATTATGCAACGATTAAATATAATTCAAGTGGAGTCCAGCAATGGGTACAAAGATACAGTGGCCCTGGAAATAATTGGGACGAAGCGATTGCGATTGCAGTTGACGGTGCCGGCAATGTTTATGTTACTGGCTGGAGTTACAGCACAACCACTAATTATGATTATGCGACCGTTAAATACAATTCGGCGGGAGTCGAACAATGGGTGCAAAGATACAATGGAGCCGGAAATGGCATGGATAGAGCAAATGCAATGGTATTAGACGGTCAAGGTAATGTTCATGTAACAGGTTATAGTCAAGGTGCTGGCATTGATTTTAACTATGCGACAATTAAATACAATTCTTCTGGTGTTCTGCAATGGATTGCAGGATATGATGGCACTGCAAATAGTGATGACCATGCTTATGCGATTACCGTAGACGATTCTGGTTATGTGTATGTGACGGGCGGTAGCCGTAATTCAGGTACCTGGATTGACTACACAACCGTTAAATATGATGCAGATGGTGGCAGTATATGGATAAGAAGTTATAATGGACCCGGTAATAATGAAGATAGAGCCCATGCAATTGCGGTGGATGGATTGGGTAATGTTTATGTTACTGGTCGAAGTATGATGGGTATGTATCATGACTACGCGACAATTAAATACAATAGAGATGGCGACACTGTTTGGGTAAGAAGATATTCAGGACCTGGGAATTATCAAGATGAAGCATTAGCGCTGGCATTGGATGGACAAGGTAATGTCTATGTAACCGGCTGGAGTGAAGCGACCGGCACTTATGATGATATTGCGACTATTAAATATGATTCGGCCGGGGTCGAACAATGGGTGCAGAGATATAATGGTCCTGGCAATAGCAATGACAGACCATCGGCGATTGCCGTAGATAGTTTTGGCAATATCTATATAACCGGTTATAGCGTGACTTCAGGAAATAATTATGACTACGTGACTATCAAGTATAATTCAGCCGGCGTCGAGCAGTGGGTACAGAGATATAATGGACCGGGTAATAATCTGGACGAGGCAACCGCGATTGCCGTCGATAACTCGGGTAATGTTTATGTGACCGGCTTTAGCAGAAGCAGCGGTTCTTCTGATTCTGAAGATTATGCAACAATTAAATATGTGCAGACAGCAGGGATAAATGAGTTAATGGGTTCAGGAAATGGAGAGTTAAGAGTTTCAGTCTATCCGAATCCGGCACGAACATTCTTCACAATCCACTTACCATCCGCTGAGCGCACAGAGATAAAGATATTTGATGTGATGGGGAAGATGGTTAAGGAGTTTGAGAGTTTTGGAGTTGGAGAGTTAAGAGTACCGCTGGATGGAATTAAAAATGGGATTTATTTTATAAAGGTTGATGATATGATATGCAGGGAGAAATTGATTGTAACAAAGTGATAATATAGAAAAGTCAAAAGACAGGTTAAAATATTTAATATGTGTTTTTAATTTTTGATATTTAATATTTAATATTTACTTTATATTACCAGTTCGTTAAGGCGCTCAATTCTCTTTTCCTAAGGAAAATAGTTTGATTTCTTTACTTTAAAATAATCCTTGACATAAAGATAATTTTTGTTATCTTATTGGTGGAGGAACATATGAAATACTTGATTAAGGTATTTTTATCCTTCTTAGTAGCATCACTACTATTCACACAATTCTTGTATGGACAGCAGGGGCAAATGGATTGGCGACGGGAGATTCCATCCGCAACCTGGGCCGCCCGGTATGGTCATTGTTCAGTAGTTTTTGATAACCGGCTCTGGATTCTGGGCGGTATCACTATGTACTCACAGCTGAAAAGAGATGTCTGGTCCACACCTGATGGCGTGAACTGGACCTGCGCAACAAATACCGCGGGATGGTCGGCTCGAAGCGGTCATTCTGCAGTTGTTTTTAATGACAGAATCTGGGTTATGGGTGGCCGTGATAATGATTATCTTAATGATATCTGGAGTTCAAGTGACGGTATTAACTGGACCAGAGAAGTCGATTCTGCGCCATGGCGTCGGCGGGGAAGTTTTTCTTTATTGGTCTATGACGATAAAATATGGTTGATGGGCGGTCGAATATCTTCGACCCGGACGCTTAATGATGTCTGGTGTTCGGCCGACGGTGTGAACTGGACTTTGGCAACCGATTCGGCAAATTGGTCAAAACGGGATAGGCATGGTTCGATTGTATATGATAATAAGATGTGGGTGATAAGCGGACTTATCATAACCGGTTCTCCGAGCGATGTCTGGCATTCGGTGGATGGCGTGAACTGGATTTGTGCAACCAATAATGCGCCGTGGGATATAAGAAAAGATGTCCGTCTTGCCGTATATGATAATAAGATGTGGCTCGTCGGTGGTTATCGTGCCTATGAATCATATCGTAATGATGCCTGGTATTCGAGTGACGGAGCAAACTGGTTCAATGCGTCAAATGCCTGCGCCTGGTCAGCACGACACGGTCACAGTGTCGATGTTTTTAATAACCGGATTTTTTTAGTAGGCGGGCATGACGGGCTTGATAGTTATCGGAATGATGTCTGGTCTTCACGGGCTTCAAGAATTATGACGCTCGAACCAAATGGCGGTGAAATATATTCGGGCGGCTCAAGTCAGACAATTAAATGGTTCTCTTATCATAATAATTCTGATTATTTTCGGTTGTTGTTATCAAGAGGCGGAACCTATTCGGATACAATCGCAAATATGCTGAGTGGCAGTGAAACAACTTATACCTGGACTTTGCCTTTGATAAATCATGCTAATAATCGGGTTATGGTCCAGGTCATTAATAATTCAGGAGCAGTTATTGTGCAGGACACGAGTGATAATCCGTTCACGATTCAAACTTTGAAAATGGTTTTACCAAGTGGTGGCGAAGTGTTAGACGGCGGCAGTAATTATACCATAAAATGGCGGAAATATTTTGACAATTTCAGCCATTACCGGTTAATTTTAATAAATTATTATGGAGCTGGTCCTGAGACGATTGCTCATAATATTCCGGCATCAGACTCAATCTATGATTGGTCAGTACCGATTCTGAATGCGCGATTGTGTCAGATTAAAATTCAGATGTTAGATGTAAATAATACAATATTATGCGAGGCGATTTCCAGTAGTTTTCAAGTGCGGACATTGGAAATTTTAGCTCCCAATGGCGGTGAAATCTGGTTGAGCGGGACGATTCAGGCAATCAAGTGGCGTGTGACTGACCATAATAGTTTTTCTTCTTACCAGATTTTTATCTCGACTGACGGCGGCAATACGATTTATGATACGATTGCTAAAAATATCAATGTTTACGATACTATGTTTTACTGGTTGGTGATACCAGTAGATGTATCGAACTGCCATATAATTATTCAAGCATTGAATGCAAGCGGACAGGTGATTTGTCAAGATGCCAGTGATATCAGTTTTACAATCAGAACCCGGATTGTAATAATTTCTCCGAACGGCGGCGAGAATTATTTAGGCGGTGAAAGTACGAATATAAAATGGCGGATTGAGGGCGGTGGACTGATTTACTGCCGCTTGCTTTTTTCCTATGACAATGGTTGGAATTATCCGGATACAATCGTGCATAATCTTGCCGGGATTGAATCAACTTATGCCTGGACCGTGCCGACAATCAATTCACAGTGGTGTTGGATTAAGATACAACTATTTAATTCCCGACACGGGCAAATATGCGAAGATATGAATAATCTTAGTTTTACTATAAAAACCGTAATTCTAACCAGACCCAATGGCAATGAAAACTGGGTTGGTGGAAGTTATGAGCCGATAAAATGGCGAGCCGCAAGTGATACTAACTGTGTCCGGTTCAGATTAATGCTTTCGAAAAACAGCGGGGGCAGTTATCTAGATACGATTGCCGATAATATTCAGACTTCAGAATCGACCTATTTGTGGCAAGTGCCATTTTTAAATCTCAATACCTGCCGAATTCGAGTACAAGCAATCAATGCTTTGAATAATATCTTATCTGATGACAGCAGTAATTATGATTTTTTCATACGAACGCGACCAACTATAATAATGCCAAATGGCGGACAGAGCTGGTTGGCTGGTACTGTCCAGACCGTACAATGGAGCGTCATTGGTACTGGATTTGCCAGATATCGACTGCTTTTATCACAGAACAACGGGTCAACCTATCCAGAAACAATTGCACATAATGTATCACCCACTCAAACAAGTTATAGCTGGACCCTGCCGAATATCAACGCACTTTATTGCCGTGTCAAAATTCAAATTATAGACAGTCTGGGTAGTGTTGCCGGTGAAGATGCCAGCGATGCTAATTTTTCAATCCAGACTTTAATCACAGTATCGCCGAATGGAAATGAGGTATGGCCGGGTGGGAGTTATCAAACGATTAAGTGGCGGATTGCACCGAATATAAATCCTTCTGGTTTTAGAATACTTTTATCAAGAAACTACGGTATGTCTTATCCAGATACTATTGCAAATTATATTACCGGTACAGATTCGACTTTTTTATGGTTAACGCCACCGATAAATACCAATGCTTGCCTAATCAAAGTTCAGGCATTAGATAGTTTATCCGGTATCTTATTGGCAGAAGATGTTAGTAATACCTATTTTACGATTCGGACTTTGCCGACCGTAATCAGTCCTAATGGCGGAGAAAACTGGTTGGGAAATACCAGTAGAATCATCAAATGGAGTGTCTTAGGCACGGGACATGACCACTATCGAATTCTCTTATCGCAAAACAGCGGCATATCTTATCTGGATACGGTTGCCCATAATGTGAATGGAGCCGATTCAACTTTTTTATGGTTGACACCGTTAATCAACAGTACGATATGCCGTATCAAAGTACAAATGCTCGACATTTTGAATAATGTTATAAGCGAAGATGCTAGTAATAGTAATTTTACGATTCAATCAATTTTGGTCGTTTTCCCAAATGGTGGCGAAATATTTTCCGGATTGAGTAATCAGGTTATTCAATGGCAAAATACCAGATGGCGCTGGTTTACGATTGCTTATGTCGTTTAATAGCGGCACGGCTTATCCAGAAACGATAAATCATTATTTAGGTATTTCAGAAACTTCGTATACCTGGACCGTGCCGGCAATAAATGCGACGACTTGCCGGATAAAAATTCAGGTTTTAGATACAATCGGAAATGTCATTTGTGAAGATGGCAGTAATAATAATTTTTCGATTCACTCGATTACACTGACCTTTCCCAACGGCGGTGAGAGTTTTCAGGGTGGTAGCAGTCAAATCATAAAATGGCGGACCACAATCGGTCAGAATTTTTCTCATTACCGGCTGCTTATGTCTTATAACAGTGACACGACTTACGCTGATACGATTGCGCATTATGTTGCATCTTCAGAAACGCTTTATAATTGGCAGGTTCCAATAATTAATTGCAATACGGTTCGAATTAAGGTACAGATTCTGGACGATACTAATAGCGTGATAAGTCAGGATAACAGCAATACTAATTTTGCGATTGACGCTGAACCACCGGGTTTATTCAGTCTTGTTTTGCCGTTAAATAACGGCTGGACTAATGCAACTCCGAGATTTATCTGGCAGCGGGCATATGACAATTTTTCGATGTATAATTATGAGCTTTCAATCTCAATGCCTGATGAGACCTTATTGATTTCAACGCAAGATACAATCAATCCGATTATTCCGGTTGGCTCAGTCTGGCAAGCGAAGACATCCCATGCAAACTGGTCAAGCCGCGAGCAACACAGTTCAGTTGTGTTTGATAATAAAATCTGGATTATTGGTGGCAATGACGGTGCGAACAAGAACGATGTCTGGTTTTCAACCGATGGTGTGAATTGGACCTGTGCAACTACATCAGCTCCATGGTCAGCACGGTCGGCGCAAAGTTCGGTCGTATTTGATAATAAAATCTGGGTTATTGGTGGTAATGACGGTGCGAACAAGAACGATGTCTGGTTTTCAACCAATGGCGTGAACTGGACTTGTGCAACTGCGTCAGCGCCGTGGTCGCCAAGAGGCGGCCATGTATCGGTTGTATTTGACAATAAAATCTGGGTTATTGGTGGCAATGACGGTGCGAATAAAAACGATATCTGGTTTTCAGCTGATGGCGTGAACTGGATTTGTGCAACTTTATCAGCGCTGTGGTCGCCCAGAGCCGGGCATACATCAGTTGTATTTGACAATAAAATCTGGGTTATTGGTGGTGATAATAACAGAGATGTTTGGTATTCAACTGATGGAATAAATTGGAATTGTGCTACAACTACTGCGTGGTCCTGGTCAAAATCCGGCCATAGCTCAGTTGTTTATGATGATAAAATTTGGGTTATCGGAGGTAATTATTTTGGTAACGATGTCTGGTTTTCAACTAATGGTTCACAATGGGTAATCGCCACATATTATGCTGAATGGAATGAGAGATTTGAGCATACTTCAGTTGTTTTCAGGAACAAAATGTGGGTGATGGGTGGAATTTGTCTTGCTAATACTGTTCGGTTTAATGATGTTTGGTATTGTGTAACATCTCCAAAACTGCCAGAAGGAACGCACACCTGGTGGGTGACTGCTTATGACCGAGCCGGTAATTCGCAAAGGTCAAATGAGATTTTTATAGTTCAAGTTGATACAACAATACCCACGAGCACTGCACCTATATCGCCGATAAATGGTATAACCATAACTAATGCTTCAATAAATTTCGTCTGGCAACGAGCATCTGATATCTTAAGCGGGATTCAGTATTATAAGTTTCAAATCGCGACAAATCCGACTTTAGTCAACTCAAATAATATATCAGTTCTTGATACCTGCATCACCCTGAACTTACCAGATACCGTATATTACTGGAGATTAAAAACAATCGATAATGTAAATAATGAGAGCGAATGGTCAAATATTGCTAATTTCAGAGTTAGAGCAGCAGGTTTTATTGAAGAACAAGCTTTGCATGCAGTAATCAATAGTAAAATATTGATATATCCAAATCCAGCTTCTTCGTATCTTGTTATTCATTTTCCACTGTCGGTTAGCAATATTAAAATATATGATATAACCGGTAAATTAGTGAGAAGTAAAAAACTAGAAGTGAAAAACTCTCAAAAGTGCCGAATCAATCTACACGGGATTAAGAATGGAGTGTATTTTATTAAGACCGATGATTTAAATTGTCCGGCACAGAGATTCACGGTCATTAATTAACTAGACTTATGGGTCGCACCCATGAGTTGCCTATTTTTCATTTTGATATTTGATATTTCTTATATAACCAGTTCGTTGAGCCGCTGTACTCTTTTTTGTAATGGGGGATGGGTTGAGAAGAGATTGGATACTGACATGCGGTCTTTACCAAGCGGGTTCGCTATATAAAGATGGGCAGTCGCATCAGACGAGTTCTGCATCTTACCTTTATAATTGCCAAGTTTTGCCAGTGCCGATGATAAACCATGCGGATAGCGCAGAATATAGGCACCTGAAGCATCAGCTAAGTATTCCCGTTCCCGTGAAATTGCCGAGCGGATTAATAAGACCAGAATCGGCGCAACGATTGCCAGGGCAATGCCAATAATCATAAATATAGCCCCAGAATTACCTTTTTGACTGGAACGACTGCGACTGCGGCCACCAAACCACATGGAACGGAGAAAAATGTCCCGGAATAGTATGATGAGACCGCCAATAATCGCAGCGATGGTCATGAGCAAGATATCATAATTACGGATATGGGCAATTTCATGGGCAATCACGCCTTGCAGTTCTTCCCGGTTCATCATTGACAAGAGACCTTCAGTAACCGCTACAGAGGCGTTTTTCGGATTTCTGCCCGTGGCAAAGGCATTAGGCATCGGGTCTGGCATGACATAAACTTTGGGTTTGGGAATGCCGGCCCCAATCGAAACTTCTTCGACGATGTTATGGAGCTGAATATATTGTTCAGGCGATGCGGGTTTAGCACCTGAAAATGTCAGTGCCAGTTTATCTGAATTGTAATACAGTATTAGATTGTAGAATATTATAATCAGACCGAACAGGAAATAGAATTCGATTCCCCAGGAAAAGATTTGCGCCAGCACATAACCGATAAGACCAAGCAGAAGGCTGAAAACAAGAATAAAAAAGAAAGTGCGCCACTTGTTACGGCTGATTAGATTATATAAAGTTTGCTTCATAATTTATATCTGTGTAATCGGTTTTTAATCAGTGTAATTACTTTTACTTTGTAAAAGATACTTTGACCGGTTCTTTTTCTCCTTCAGGTATGGTATATAGTTCTTCGGGTGTGAAACGGAATATGCCGGCAATGATATTGGTCGGGAATTTTTCAATCATGATACGGTAAAGCATGGCTTCGTCATTGTAAAACTGGCGGGCAAATGCAATTTTATTTTCAGTCGCCGAAAGTTCTTCCTGCAGACGCAAGAAGTTTTCATTGGCTTTGAGAATCGGGTAGTTTTCCGCGACCGCAAACAGAGTTTTCAGAGTGTCAGTCAGGGCATTGTTTGCCTGAGCGGTTTCACCAACGGTCTTGGCACTCATTGCAGAAGCACGGGCTTGGGTTACTTTTTCAAATAACTCCCGTTCATGGGCTGCATAACCTTTGACAGTTTCAACCAGATTAGGTATTAAATCATAGCGACGCTTGAGCTGGACATCAATCTGTGCCCAGGCATTTTTAACCCGGTTCCTTTTTGTGACCAGACCGTTATAACCGGCAATTAGCCACAAAACAATTACCGCAATAATGATTATCAGTATCACCATATAAGCTCCTTTGTTAATTTATTATAATATACTAAATGGTAAAACAATACTTGTCAATATATCTTGACAAAGTTTGTCATTGTCGTAATATTTAGTGTGAAGCAAATAACGACAATAATAACAGGAGGTGATGTCCGTGTTTAAGGAATTCAAAGCATTTGCCATGCGCGGTAATGTGGTAGATATGGCAGTCGGGATTATTATTGGTGTCGCGTTCGGTAAAATTATTACTTCTCTTGTCAACGATGTGATAATGCCTCCAATTGGATTACTATTTGGAAAAATCGACTTTGCCAATTTATTTATAAATCTTTCCGGACAATACTATCCGACTCTTGCTGAGGCAAAAGCAGCCGGTGCGGCGACGATTAATTACGGTATGTTTGTCAATACAATTATTGATTTTGTGATTGTTGCGCTCGCGATTTTCTTGGTTATTCGACAACTCAACCGAATGAAAAAACCGGCACCGGTTACTGAACCGACTACCAAAGAATGCCCGTTCTGTTTTTCTTCGATTCCGATTAAAGCGACCCGTTGTCCGAACTGCACATCGGCATTGACAAAATGACATTTTTTATTGACAGATTATGTAACTATAAATAAAATAAGACAGATATTATGTTTTCACAGATAATGGGTAAGATATTCGGCACTAAAACCGACCGGGAAATGAAACGGCTCTGGCCGATGGTCGACCAGATTAATGCAGAATTCGAGAAACTAAAAAGTCTGCCCGACAGCCAGTTGCCGAAAATGACCGAAGACTTTTATAACCGTTTCGAGGACGGTGAAAGTCTGGATTCGATTATGCCGGAAGCGTTTGCTCTGGTCAAAGAAGTTTGCCGAAGATTGGTTGGGAAAAAATGGGTGGTGCGTGGTATTGAGATGACCTGGAACATGGTGCCGTTTGATGTGCAATTAATCGGTGCGATTGTACTGCACGAAGGAAAAATTACCGAGATGCGGACTGGCGAAGGAAAGACTCTGGTCGCAACCATGCCCATGTATCTGAACGGATTGACTAAACGAGGTGTGCATTTAGTGACCGTAAATGATTATCTGGCATCGCGTGATAGGGAATGGATGGGGCCGATTTATGAAACTCTGGGATTGACCATCGGTTGTATTCAACAGGGGATGGACCCGCAGGAACGAAAACCCCATTATAATGCGGATATTACTTATGGTACGAACAACGAGTTTGGGTTTGATTATCTGCGTGATAATATGTGTATTCAGTTTGAAGATAAAGTGCAGCGCGGACATTATTATGCGATTGTTGACGAAGTTGATTCGATTCTGATTGATGAAGCAAGGACACCATTGATTATTTCCGGACCCGTAGAAGCATCAGATAAAGGTTTTGACAATTTAACACCACTGGTGCGCCGCGCTTATCAATCACAAAGTCTTTTAGTTAACCGGCTTGTTGAAGAAGGCGAACAGTTATTTAAACAGGAAAAATTTAGTGAAGCAGGTAAAAAATTGTTACAGGCACGACGGGGTTCACCTAAGAATACACGGTTAATGAAAATCGAACAAGAAGAAGGGGTCAAGAAGTTAATCGAACGGACCGAGCTGGGCTATATCCGTGATAAAAAGATGCATGAGCTTGATGAAGAACTCTATTTTGCGATTGATGAAAAGTCAAATACGATTGATTTGACTGAAAAAGGCAGGCAGACTTTGTCGCCGAACGACCCGAATCTGTTTATCCTGCCCGATTTATCCCTGGAAATTCAAAAGACCGAGCACGACGAGAAACTGACTCCCAAAGAAAAGATATACGAAAAAGAGAAAGCATACGAGCGATACGCAAAAAAGAGTGAAACCTTGCATAATTTCCAGGCGTTGTTAAAGGCATATACACTTTTTGAAAAAGATGTTGATTATATAATTCAGGATAATAAGGTTGTGATTGTGGATGAGTTTACGGGTCGGCTCATGCCGGGTCGCCGATTTTCCGACGGATTGCATCAGGCGCTGGAAGCAAAAGAAGGAGTCCGGGTACAGTCAGAAACCCAGACTTTTGCCACGATTACAATTCAGAACTATTTTCGAATGTATGAGAAACTGGCTGGTATGACTGGTACGGCAATGACCAATGCCAGTGAATTTTTCTCAACTTATAAACTGGATGTCGTGGAAATTCCAACAAATGCACCAGTGCGCCGAATCGATTATCCGGATATGATTTTCAAAACCCGGCGGGAAAAGTATAATGCGGTCTTGGATGAGATTGAAAAATGGCATAAAACCGGTCGTCCGATTCTGGTCGGCACTACTTCAGTTGATGTGTCTGAAACTTTATCCCGTATCTTAAGACGGCGTGGCATTAATCATCAGGTATTAAATGCCAAATATCATCAAAAAGAAGCTGAAATAATTTCTGATGCCGGCAAAAAAGGTGCGGTTACAATCGCGACCAATATGGCGGGTCGGGGCACAGATATAAAATTGGAAAAAGGTGTGGTTGCTGGTGAGGGCTGTTATGTCGTTGAATATACTGGCGGCACCTGTAAAAAATGGGAAGAAGAAGGAAATTGCAAGGATGATGTGCCTTGTGGTCTTTATATTGTCGGAACTGAACGGCATGAAGCGCGCCGGATTGATAACCAGTTGCGCGGACGTTCGGGCCGGCAGGGTGACCCGGGTTCGTCAAGATTTTTTCTCTCCCTGGAAGACGATTTAATGCGTTTGTTCGGTTCAGAACGGCTGGCTGCATTAATGGACCGGTTTGGCGTCAAAGAGATGGAGCCGATTCAAAATCCCTTAGTAAGCCGAGCTCTGGAAAATGCTCAGAAACGGGTAGAATCCCGCAATTTTGAGATCAGAAAGCACTTACTCGAATATGATGATGTCATGAACCGCCAGCGCGAAGTTATTTACAACATGCGCGACCAGGTCTTGAAAGGCGAGAATTTAATTGAACTTTATGATGATGCAGTCGATAATGTGATTAACCAGTTAATCGGTAAATATGCAGCATCAAAATATCCAGACGAATGGGATTGGGATGGACTGAAAAGTGAGTTCGGGCTCGTTTTTCTGACTGATTTCAGCGTCAGCGATAATGAAATGAACCAGATTAAACCGGATACATTGACCGAAGCACTGCAAAATATAGCCCAAGAACGTTACCAGCAAAGAGAAAACGAATTAGGCAAAGAATTATTTTCAGAACTTGCCAAAGCGGTTTTTTTGCGTATAATAGATACCAAATGGCGGGATCATCTGTATGCTTTAGATATACTGAGAGAAGGAATATCACTGGTTGCATACGGACAAAAAGACCCGCTCATCGAATACAAACAAGAATCATTCAAAATGTTTGACGAGATGATGAATGATTTTAATAAAGAAGCAATAAGTTTACTTTTCCGGGCGCAGGTGCAAACCACAGACCGAAAAGTTGCATCAAAACCGGTTCATGCATATAAACCGGAGATCACCCGGTCGGGAATTGCGCCAGCCCAAGAAAGTAAAAACGAATACCAACCATCGCAGGCAAAGGTTGGTGCTAATATGCCACAGCGCAACGCAAAGGCAAAAGTCGGTCGTAATGACCCGTGCCCGTGCGGTTCTGGTAAAAAATATAAAAAATGCTGTGGTATGAATATATAAACAGGAGGCAATATGAGTAGAGTCGTAATCTGGACAATCGTTGCGATTGTCGTGGTTCTGGGCGTTATTTTTATCGTAACCGCCCAACGACAAAAAGCGACCATGCAGGTAGTTAAACCTTTATCCGATGAGGCATATGAACGATATACGCACCGGATGGAAAATCAAGTTGAGTCATTCGGTAAAAGAATCGAAAGAATGAAAGCAAGACATAATTTACAAGACCCTCAAGTTGCTGCGATTTTCACGGAGCTCGAATCAGAATTAAGAGAATACCGGGAAGCGGTTGAGAATTTGAAAGGTAAAACGACTACCGAAGACCGTGAAGAAGCATTTACAGAAACACAAGAACATGTTAAGAAAATCCGTCGGTTGATACGAGACCTTGGCGGAACAACCGAAGGTTAATTATTATCGATATAAATATAATGGAATAGGTAATAAAAGGCGATTTAAAGAGCGGCTCACGATTCGATTCAATAAAGAGAATCTGGGTCGCTCTTTTATAATCTGCGGTTCTTTAGTTATCCCGCACAGATTAGCAGTAATTTTAATCGCATCTTCATAACTGCCAAGACTGTCAACTAAACCATAACTTAATGCCTGCTGACCAGAAAAAATTCTACCGTCGGCATAAGGCAATATCTTTTCTCTTGGTAAATTTCTGTTCTGTTCGATTGCCTCAATAAACTGATTATAAATATCAGTCGTCATTTCGTCTAACAACTTGCGTTCTTTATCAGTCAAAGTACGGAAAGGCGAACCGATGTCTTTATGTTCTCTGGATTTGACGGTTTCAAAGCGGACGCCGACTTTCTTTAACAATTCGTCAACAATCGGAAATTGCATAATCACACCAATCGAACCGGTCAAAGTGCCCGGATTAGCAACAATAATATCAGCCGGACAGGCAATATAATAACCACCTGAGGCAGCAACTGCGCCCATGGAAACGACAATTTTCTTGCCTTTTGCTTTGGCATTTTTTACTTCGGTGTAAATCTCCTGCGACGCAGCTACACCGCCGCCCGGGCTGTCAATTCTTATTAAGATGCCTTTGATTAAGGGATTTTTAGTATAATTTTTAAGTTGCCGAACAATCGATTTTGAGTCGTAAATTATGCCTTCGACTTCAATAACGGCAATCGTATTAGAACTTATGAAACTTGATTTTCGGACTAAACCAATAATCGTGATTAAACTGAAGATATACACTATTACTGCTAAAACTATAATTATAATCAGGGTTTGTTTTTTCATAAAAGAAAATGGGCCTAAGTAGAATTGAACTACTGACCTCGTCCTTATCAGGGACGCGCTCTAGCCGACTGAGCTATAGGCCCGCTAAAGTCTCCTTATTTATAATAAAAGAAAATCGAAAATTGTCAATATATTTCTAAAAAGCAAATTGGAGTTGTGCAAGCAGACCTTTTGTATCTATTTTCGTTTCAACAAAGGTTGTTTTCTCAATTTTGTAATTCAGCATTATTTTCAAATTATCGGATAAAGGTCGGAAATTTAGACCAAAGACAATTTCATTTTGATAGTCATAACTTTCATATTTAAAAGTTGAATATCGGAACACTGGTTGTAACCACATCCAGTTATAACCGACCTGTGCATAATAACCAAATCCTGTTCGAGCGTTATCTTTGGTTGACAATAATTCGGCTTTAACAATTATCGGTTTTACAATATAATTTAATTCAGCTCCCAATCTTGAAAATTCGACTGTGCCCATATTGTAATTTCCAGTATAGTAATTCACACCCGCAAAAATATTTGACTTTTGTAAAGGTTTAATTACAAACCGTCCAGCAACACATTTATTTTTATCATGATCTTTTAACACATTACGACCATTTCCATTGACAAAAGCAATAGCAACATCAGTTAAAGAATGTCTGTACGAAACCTGCATACCAATATCACGGGTGCCTTTTGGAGCTCTGAGTGGGTCACGGCCGATTAAAGAGTATTCAATTAATTCAAGATTTTCCGGTTTGGTTAACATCTCAACACCGAGTGGTAATTTGAACTGTCCGATAACAAATGACAAATTAGGTTTAGGTTTTAACAATGCATATAAGTCATAAGCCGGTTTACCGGTTATATCAGCAATATCAAAATAAATACGACCCGAAGCCCAGTTGTTTAAATTTGCGGTCAAGCCGATAAAGGCAGCGCGCCTCGTAAATGAATTAGTGAAAATAGTATCTTCAAGTGGATGTTCTGGTATCGATATGCTGCTAAATGTGTTAATATACTGAAGCCACAATAGACCATCGATTGATAATCTTCCCTGCGACACTTTGACATCCTGGGCATAAATTACATTACAGAACATAATTATTAACACTGATAACAATATCTTTTTCATTATCGACTCCTTTGCTATTTTTAACGCATTATAGTTGATTTATAAGTGTTGTCAATAAGTAATGAAGAGAGTTCGGAAAAACTCGCTCTCTTGGGTTCATCTGTGTAATCTTGTTTTTAATCGGTGTAATCAGGACTTCTTCAGAAGTCTCATGGATAGGTCTTGACATTTAGCATATTCTCGATAATATAATTTTGAATTACTATGAAGAAACTGAATAAATATCTGTGCGGTAAAAGAATTTTGCCTAAAGGCATTAAAGCAGCCGATTCAGTTACGCAGATAATCGATGAGACGATGCTTGCTTATAACAGCGGCAGATTGCGTGCTGCCTGTATCTTGCTTAAAGAAAAGTATTCAGCGTCGAATGTGACGATCGGGATGAGTTTGGCTGGTGCTTTGACTCCGGCTGGTTTAGGGCCGTCGTGTATTATTCCTTTAATGAAGCATGGTTATATAGACTGGCTCGTAGCCACTGGTGCCAATATGTATCATGATATTCATTTTGCGTTTAATCTGCCTTTACACCAGGGCAGTGCCCGGGTTGATGACGCAGATTTGAGAAAACACGGGGTTATCCGTATCTATGACATTTATGGCGATTATTATGGCGTTTTATTAGAGACTGATGTCGAACTGCGTAAAATTCTGGTGCAGCCTCAATTCCAGAAAGAGATGGGTACGCAGGAGTTCTATTATCTTTTGGGCAGGGCAATGAACCAGTACGAGAAAAAGTATCAGACCGGAGAAGTAAGCATACTTGCCTGTGCGTACCGGCTCGGAATTCCAATCTTTACTTCATCACCTGGTGACAGCACGATCGGCATGAACATTGCCGGACTTGAATTATTAGAGCACAAGAATTTCAAATTAAAGATTAATCCGAGTATTGATGTCAATGAATCGACCGCAATTGTCCTGGACGCGAAAAAATCAGGCGGCAAGTCTGCCGTGATTCTGGTTGGCGGCGGCAGTCCTAAAAATTTCATACTCCAGACCGAACCCCAGATTCAGGAGATTTTGCGCATCAAAGAAGTTGGTCATGATTATGATATTAATATTACTGATGCCCGGCCTGATACGGGCGGACTCTCGGGCGCAACGCCCAGCGAAGCGGTAAGCTGGGGTAAGATTGACCCGAATCAAGTCGAAGAAAATGTAGTCGTGTATGGCGATTCGACCGTGTATCTGCCATTAATGACCAGTTATGTTCTGGCATCAGCCCGTAAAAAGAAACCTAAAAAATTATATCATCGCCGGGCTGAACTGTATGAAAAACTCAAACAAACTTTTTTCAAACATAACAAAGAGATTCCGTTATTAAAAAGACTGCTTAAATAAAAGAAGAGGTTAAGTATAAATGGATGAAGAAACACTGCTTGAAATTGTCAAAGAATATGGCGTAGAACGGCCATTGTTTATTATTGACCACAATAAAATCAGGGAAAATTATCAGCGCTTTAATAAAAATCTGCCCCGGGTGCAGGCTTATTATGCGATAAAAGCCAATTCTGAACCGGCGATTATCGAAACTTTATTCAAAGAAGGCGCGAGTTTTGATGTGGCATCGATTGCTGAGTTTCTGCTGGTTTACGATTTAATCGAAACCTGGACCAAACCCGAATCGGATTTTTATATCTGGGATAAGATAATATTTTCCAACACAATAAAACCCGCGACGACATTAAAGGCGCTTAAAAAATATAAGCCATTAGTGACTTATGACAATATCGATGAACTTCATAAGATTAAAAAATTCTGCGATACGGCGGGTCTAATTTTACGCTTAAAAGTGCCTGATACCGGTTCAATGGTCGAAATGGGCGGTAAATTCGGAGCGTCACCTGCCGAAGCAGTCGATTTAATCAAAGCCGCAATCGATAACGGATTAAATGTCGAGGGTTTGAGTTTTCATGTCGGCAGCCAGTGCACTAATTTCCGTAATTATGTTGATGCCCTTGTTATCTGTTCAAGTATTTTCAAAGAAATCGAACGCTATGGATTGAAAATCGGCCGACTTGACAATGGCAATAAAATTTTGGATATGGGCGGTGGGTTTCCGACTTCTTATACTGATGAAGTGCCGGCGTTTGAAACTCTGGCTGAGATTATCAATTCAGAATTGGACCGTTTGTTTAAAGGCGATTATGAAATTATTGCTGAGCCGGGACGGTTTATTATCGGTGATGCAGCATTGAATATCTCAAGAATCCAGGGCCGTTCGCGTCGGGATAGTAAGCGATTTTATTATATTAATGATGGAGTCTATCATACATTTTCCGGCGTTGTTTTTGACCATTGCGTGTATCACTTCCGGACTTTTAGCAAGGATAAAGACAAAGGCAATATTGAAGTCTGTACAGTGGCAGGTCCGACCTGCGACAGTTTTGACAAGATTTCGACCAGCGAACAACTACCCGGTGAACTCGAAATTGGAGATTTATTAATTGCGGATAAAGTCGGTGCCTATACAACAGCTTCATCGACGAATTTTAACGGTATTCCCGGTGCAATAATCATCAATATAAATACATAAAAACAATAAGTTAGTAAAGCTATTATGGGTATCATTCTTCGACTAAATCTTGACATTTATTAAATTTTAAGTATCATAACTTTTACGAAATGATAAAAATTATATTAAACGGCAATACTCAAACTTGCGAGCCAGGCAAAAAAGTCGGCGAAATTTTGGCTGACAATAATGCTTTGGCAGCCAGGGTCAATGGACAGATTGTTGATTTGGCTTATGAATTAAAACAGGATTCAGAAGTGAATCCGATTTATTTTGATTCTCAGGAAGGCAGGTCAATATTCTGGCATTCGACTTCGCATCTGATGGCGCACGCTGTGAGACTTTTGTTTCCGGATGTAAAACTGGCAATCGGTCCGGCAATTGATGAAGGTTTTTATTATGATTTTGACCTGACCCATTCTCTGACTGAAAAAGACCTGGAAAAAATCGAGGCAAAAATGCGCGAGCTGGTCAAAAAAAATCTGCCAATTGTACATAAGTTTATTGCCAAACCAGAACTCGAAAAAAGTTATCACCAGGCAGGGGAGAAGTATAAACTCGAAATTCTCTCGGAAGTGCCCGATGAGAAGATTTCAACATATGAGCAGGATGGCTTTTTTGATTTGTGCTTAGGTCCGCATTTGTCAAATACGGGTATTATCAAAGCATTTAAATTGTTATCTGTTGCCGGCGCTTATTGGAAGGGCGATGAGCACAATCCGATGTTGCAGCGGATTTATGGTGTTTCATTCCCAAGTCAAGAGCAGTTAGACGAGTATATCACAAAACTGGAAGATGCCAAGCGCCGTGACCATAGAAAATTAGGTCCGCAGCTCGGATTATTCTTATTCTCAGAAGATTTGGGACCGGGGCTGATGCTCTGGACTCCGAAAGGTGCCTTAATGCGTCGCATTATCGAGGACTATTGGATTGATACCCATTTTAAAGCCGGCTATGAGATTACTTATACTCCGCACATTGCGCGCGGTCATCTCTGGGAAACTTCCGGACATTTCTCATATTACAAAGAGAATATGTTCACCATGACCATTGAAAAAGAAGAATATGCTTTAAAACCGATGAACTGTCCGGGTCATATTCTGATTTATAAATCAGCCGTGCGCTCATATCGGGAACTGCCGATTCGTTATGCTGAACTCGGCACCGTTTATCGGAACGAGCGTTCGGGTGTGATGCACGGTGCGTTGCGAGTCCGTGGTTTTACTCAGGACGACGCGCATATTTTCTGCACACCCGACCAGATTGAAGACGAAATTTATTCGACCCTGCAACTGGCTATAAAAATAATGTCTGATTTTGGATTCAAGGATTTTCATATTGACTTATCTTTACGCGACCCGAATCATAAAGAACAGTATGTCGGAACCGACGAGCAATGGGATATGGGTGAGCAGGCATTAATCAAAGCCCTCGACCGTTCCGGTCTGAAATATACCAGACGCGAAGGAGAAGCGACTTTTTACGCACCCAAGATTGATATTAAACTGCTTGACAGTCTGGGTCGGGAATGGCAGTGTCCGACCATTCAGTTCGATTTTAATCTGCCGTCAAGATTCAATCTCTATTATATGGGTGCAGATGGCAGACATCATACGCCATTTATGATTCACCGGGCAATTTTAGGCGCGCTGGAAAGATTTCTCGGCATCCTGATTGAACATTATGCCGGCGCATTTCCAGTCTGGCTCAATCCAGTCCAGGCAACAGTATTGACTATTACTGAAGCAGAAACTGATTATGCCGAACAGGTAATCGCGCAATTAAAAACCCAGAACATAAGAGTAAACAAAGATTTTCGTAACGAAAAAATTAGCTATAAAATCGGCGAAGCAGAACGAGATAAAATACCGTATATCCTGATTATCGGTAAACGGGAAAAAGAACAGAACAAGGTTGCCCTGCGCAAACGCCGGCAAGGCGATTTAGGCGCGGCAAACCTGGAAACCGTAATCGAACAGATAAAACAGGATATATTTGAACGGAGGTAGTATATAAAAAACCGACCCAAAGCAAACGAGCAGATAAGAAGTCCTTTTGTAAGATTAGTTGGAGCTGATAAAAAAATCATCGGAATTATGCCAGTTAAAGAAGCAATAAGAATTGCCCGCGGTCAGGGTCTTGACTTAGTTGAAATCGCACCCGGCGCCCAGCCGCCAGTATGCGGCATTGTCAATCTCGGCAAATATCTTTACGAACTGAAAAGCAAAGAAAAAGAGATGAAAAAGAAACAGCATACGACCCAGATGCGGGAAATTCGATTTTCGATGAATATCAGCGAAAACGACTATCAGGTGAAACTCAACAAGATTAAGGAATTTATCGGACAGAAAGACCGGGTTCGAGTCGGTTTGCGGTTGCGGGGACGGCAAATCCTGCATAAAAACCTGGCTATGGATATTATCAAAAGAGTGATTTCAGATTCGAAAGATATCGCCGTGCCCGAAGGACCGCCCAAAACATTCGGCGAAGGCAGGCAGACCATTCAGATTATGTTATTACCAAAATAAAGGAAATTATGAAAAAACAGAAATCATTAAGTTCATTAAAGAAACGCATCAAAGTAACCGCGACCGGCAAATATCTCCGGAGAAAAGGCGGGAAACGACACCTGGCGACCTCAAAAACCAGAGCGCGTAAACGAAGCCTGACCAATGCTGTAGAAGTGAATAAAACTTTTACCAAAAAAATGCAGCGTTTGCTGCCAGGATATTAATTAAAGGAGTAAAACATGCCACGAGCAAGAAGTGGACCTCAAACCCGCAAACGAAGAAAAAAATGGCTCAAACGCGCCAAAGGTTATTGGGGCGCAAAATCAAAACTGTACAAGACTGCCCGTCTTCAGGTGATGAAAGGTATGCAGTCTGCCTACCGGGAACGAAAACGAAAAAAACGGACTTACCGTTCATTATGGATTACCCGTATCAATGCGGCTTTAAGACCATATGAGCTGAGTTATAACAATTTCATTCACGGTCTTAAACTCCATAACATTGACCTGGACCGTAAAGCATTGTCTGAACTGGCAATCCGGCATGCAGATGATTTCAAAAGTCTGGTTGAACTGGCAAAAGCAAAACCATAATCGCATAAGTCGGTCTTATGGATATTGAACAAATTGGCAAAGACGCACTTGAAGAGATAAAATCTGCCCAAACCTTAGAGGCGCTTGACTCGGTGCGCGTCAGGTATCTCGGCAGAAAAGGGCTTATCACCAATTTCTTGAAAGAATTGGCATCTTTACCAGCCGAAGAACGAAAAACAAAAGGCAGACAAGCCAATCTGGTTAAAACCGAATTGAGCACGCATTTCGAAACAAGAAAAGCGCGACTCGAAACAGAACAAGAATCAGCATCAAGCCAAACCCAATTTGACTTGACTTTACCCGGACGCAAATCCTGGCTTGGTAATGCGCACCCAATCACAAAAGTCTTACAGGAAATTGTCGAGATATTGGTTGGTATGGGTTTTGAAGAAAAATTAGGACCTGAGATTGAAACTGAATTTTATAATTATACAGCTCTGAATTTTCCTGAAGACCACCCAGCGCGGGACCAGATTGCCTGCTTTTACTTGGATGACAAGCACCTGTTAAGAAGCCATACTTCACCGGTCCAGATTCGGGTGATGGAAAAAGAAAAACCGCCAATCCGGATTATTGCGCCCGGACGCGTGTACCGACCAGATGCGTTTGATGCATCCCATTCACCGGTCTTTTATCAGGTCGAAGGATTATATGTCGATGAAAATGTGACTCTGGCTGAACTCAAAGGCACGCTCGAAGTATTCTGCCGAAGAATGTTCGGGGAGCAGGTCAAAGTCAGATTCTCGCCGTCTTATTTCCCGTTTACCGAACCGAGCGCAGAAGTTGCGATATCCTGCGTAATCTGCGAAGGTGCGGGTTGCAAGACCTGTAAAAACACGGGCTGGCTTGAGATTCTGGGTGCCGGCATGGTGCATCCAGCAGTATTTGAAAATGTCGGCTATGATTCTGAAAAATATTCTGGATTTGCATTTGGTATGGGTGTTGAGCGGGTCGCGATGATTAAATACCGGATTGACGATATCCGGCTTTTCTACGAAAACGATATCCGCTTTATCAAACAATTCTAATAAACAAGATTTCACAGATTTATAAGATAGATTACACAGATTAACAGATATCTGTCATTCCGGACTTGATCCGGAATCTATTTTTTAACTACGGATTAACACGAATTAACACCGAAAACTCTGGATTTCTGTCTGTACGGGAATAACTTGTATTCGTGTGATTCGTTTATTTGTGTAATTCGTGGTCCGATTGAAAATCGGGGCGACTGGATTTGAACCAGCGACCCCCAGCACCCCAAGCTGGTGCGCTTGCCATCTGCGCCACGCCCCGTGCTTTTATATTAATAAGGTTTTAATCATAAGTCAAGATTACGCTTATATAATCTTATAATCTGTAATCTTAGAATCTTCTAATCTTTGAATCTGTGTAATCGTATTTTTAATCAGTGAAATCAGCGAAGCAAATCTTAGAACCTTGCACACAACAAGTTTCCATTAATCTCAATGAATTTCAATCTATTTCAATCTGAAGTCTTGACAAAGGGGAGTTTAAGGGTAAAGTATAGAATAACATGCAAAAAGAGGCAAAGGCACGGATAAAGATAAACAAACTTTTGGAATTAGCTGGCTGGAGATTGCTTGATTCATCCGAAGGATCAGCAAATGTTCTATTAGAGCCAAATGTCAAATTAAAGGATCTGGATGACGATTACACTAAAATTAATAAGGGGTTTGTTGATTATCTGCTATTAGATGAAAATAAATTCCCAGTCTGTGTGCTCGAAGCAAAATCCGAAGATAAGGACCCGATGGTCGGAAAAGAACAAGCAAGGCATTATGCCAATTCACAAAATGTTCGATATATAATTCTTTCCAATGGTAATATTCATTATTTTTGGGATATAGAGCGAGATAATCCAACAAGAATTTCGTTCTTCCCATCATTAGCAACAATAAGGAGCCATAAACAATTTACACCCGATACTCAAAAGATTGTCAGCGAAATTGTAAACGATGATTATATTGTATTAACACAAAATCCTAATTATCAAAAGGACCCTCGTTGGCATGATGAATCACAAAAATCAGCATATATTTCGCAAGCAGGACTAAAGTTCTTAAGACCATATCAAGCCGAAGCAGTCAAAGCTGTTCAACGAGCAGTTGCCGAAGGTAAAAACCGATTCCTTTTGGAAATGGCAACTGGCACAGGCAAAACATTAGTTGCGGGTAGTATTATAAAGTTATACTTAAAAACGGGTAATGCACGACGGGTGCTTTTCTTAGTTGACCGGCTCGAACTGGAAAACCAGGCAAAAAGAGCATTTGACCTGTATCTGAAGCCAGATTATAAGACCGTTATTTTTAAAGAAAATCGAGATGATTGGCAAAAGGCAGAAGTTATAATTACAACGGTGCAAAGTATTTCTTTTGATAATAAATACCTCAAGATTTTCTCACCGACTGATTTTGATTTAATAATTTCAGATGAGGCACATCGCTCGATTTCGGGTAATAGCCGATTAATCTTTGAGTATTTTCTAAGCGCAAAGCTTGGTTTAACCGCAACACCTAAAGACTATCTAAAGAATGTCAATTTTAGTGAAGAAGACCCTCGAGAACTTGAAAGAAGAATATTATTATCAACATATAAGACTTTTGGCTGTGAAAGTGGCATACCAACATTCCGTTATGCTCTACCTGATGGCGTAAAAGATGGTTATTTAGTTAATCCCAAAGCGATTGATTGTCGAACTGAAATTACAACCCAGCTTTTATCAGATGAAGGGTATGCAGTAATGGTTAAGGTCGAAGAAACGGATGAAGAAGAAGAGAAAATTTTTAAACATAGAGATTTTGAAAGAAAATTTTTTTCCGAGAAAACCAACTATGAATTTTGTAAGACATTCCTTGAAAATGCTAATCGAGACCCTATTACCGGTGAAATTGGCAAGACAATTATTTTCTGTGTCAGTCGCAAACACGCAACAAAAATCACTGATATTTTAAACAAGATGGCTCATCAAGCTTTTCCAGACAAATATAATTCTGATTTTGCAATTCAGATAACATCAGACATTCCTGGTGCTCAAGAAATGACAATTAACTTTGCAAATAATAACTTATCAGGTTGGACAAAATTCATAAATGGCTATAAATCAAGCAAGACACGAGTTTGTGTTACAGTTGGAATGATGACAACCGGTTATGATTGCGAAGATATTTTAAACCTTTGCTTAATGCGACCAATTTTTTCACCGACTGATTTTGTCCAAATCAAAGGTCGAGGTACAAGAATATTTACATTCAAGCATACTTTTCAAGACATCGGATTAAAAGAATTAATCGAAAAGAAAAAAGCCGATTATAAACTTTTTGATTTCTTTGCTAATTGCGAATATTTTGAGGAGAAATATCAATATGACCAGATAATAGCACTTCCCCCTACGACAACGACTTATCCACCTCAACCACCAGGACCAATTATTATAAGAGAACCAACTGCTGTGTATATACCCGACCCATTAAAAACAATGGAAGTCATATCATTCAAAGATGATGTAATGCGAGTTGATAGAGAACTTTACATGGACAAATTCGAGAAAAATATACACGAGACCTATAAAACTAATAATGAATTTAAAGACGCGGTTGATTCGGGCAATTATGAACTGATGGAAAAGATTGTCCAAGAGCATATCTTTAACAAACCCGAAGAATACTTTAGTTTAGATAATATCCGAAGAGGTTATCAATCTGACCGCAGGTTAAAACTTTGGGAAATTTTGGACAAAATCTTTGGTAAAATAAAACGATTCAAGACCAAGAGCGAATTAGCTGATGAAGAATTTGAGAAATATGTTGTTTCATACGGAGTAGCACCAAACGAATATTATGAAGTCAGAGAACTGTTCCGAATGTATTTAGTTGATAATGATACGCGCTATTTTATTGATAAAAATGAGTTTGGAAAATTTGCCGCAAATCCGAATATGCTTGAAGTCTTGCACTTGCTCAAAAAAGATAAAATAAAATCAATAACATCGTATATTAAAGATAATGTCAATTTAAATATTTATGCATAAGGAGAATAATGTTAACTGGAGAATCCAAGAGAAAAATTGACGGTCTGCGTGATTTACTGGTCGGGAAAATCCCAGTTCCCACAGAACAGGTTAAACAAATCACGCTCGGCTTAATTTATAAATTTATGTCAGATATTGATGAGCAGAATAAAGACCTTGGTGGAAAGTCATTTTTTACTGGTGAATATCAGCAATATGCCTGGCGCAAGATAATGGACAGCTCTTTATCTGCCTATGAACGATTGACTTTATATTCAGAAGGTTTGGAAAAAATGGGCTTTAATCCCAATATTCCGCAACTATTCCGGGATATTTTTAAGGATGCGTTCCTGCCAATTCGAGACCCGGCAACCGTCAAAGAATTTATAAAAGGATTGAATGAATTTAAATATGAACATAGTGAAGATTTAGGCGATGCTTATGAGTATCTATTATCAATTATGGGTGCACAAGGAGATGCCGGTCAATTCAGAACTCCAAGGCATATCATTGATTTTATTGTTGAAGCAGTCGAACCGCAAAAAACGGACAAAGTATTAGACCCGGCTTGTGGAACTGCAGGATTTTTAGTTTCGGCATTCAAGCATATTTTAGCCAATAATACAGTAAAAGATTCAAACCGACCAGGTTCGGCATTGTCAGCAACTGAAAAGAATAATCTGACTCACAACTTTGTCGGTTATGATGTTTGGCCCGACTTTGTTCGTCTTTCAAAAGTCAATATGTATCTTCATCAATTTCCTGACCCTCAGATATACGAATATGACACTTTAACCAGTCTTGACAACTGGAATGATATGTTTGACTGTATATTAACCAATCCGCCTTTTATGACACCAAAAGGTGGAATTAGACCACATAAACGATTTAGTATTCGTGCTAAAAAGTCAGAAGTATTATTTGTTGATTACATTATTGAACATTTAACACCTGCAGGAAAAGCAGGAATAATTGTACCGGACGGCATTCTTTTTATTAATCATACACCTTATAAGCAGTTAAGGAAAAGTTTAATTGAAAATAATTATATTTATGCTATAGTATCATTACCTGCTGGTGTGTTTAATCCATATTCTGGACAGAAAACAAGTATATTATTCTTAGACAGAAGATTCGCGCAAAATACAAACGATATTTTATTTTTAAAAGTAGAAAACGACGGATTTGATTTAGGGGCTCAAAGAAGAGTTATTGGCAAAACTGATTTACCGATTGTTTTGAATATAATAAAAAAGTTTAAATCAGCTTTAATAGAAAATAAAGTATTTAAAATTGAAGAGAAAAATAAATATGCACTTTTTATTCCGAAAATAAAAATACTCAAAAGTGATGACCATAATTTAACCGCAGATCATTATCGTAAAATAAAGGTGCATCTTAATCAAAAATGGCCAATAGAAAAAGTAGAAAATATTATAGAAGAGGTAAAACATACTAATAAAATTCAAAAATCTAAATTTTTAGAAACGGGAAGATTTCCTATTATCGATCAATCAGAAAAATTTATTGCTGGTTATTGGAATAATGAAAAAGATGTTTTTAAAATATCGAAACCGGTAATTTTATTTGGAGACCACACCAGGATATTTAAATATATTGATTTTGATTTTGTCTTAGGTGCAGATGGCGTTAAAATATTACAAACTGATAAAAGGTTTATTCCTATGTATTTTTATTATGTTGTATCAAATTTAAAAATTAAAAATTTAGGATATTCGAGACATTACAAAGAATTGAAAGACTGTGAAATCCCTATTCCACCTCTCGAAGTCCAAAAGCATATCGTCGCAGAGATAGAACAATATCAAAAAGTCATAGATGGTTGTAAAGAAGTCGTAAAGAACTGGCGTCCAATTATAAAAATAAATCCTGAATGGAAAACAGTCAGATTAGGTGTTGTTGCTGTTGTATCTGCCGGTAATTCTGCACCACAAGGCGAAGAGTTTTTCATCAACGGAACATTTCCATTTTATCGAACATTTGATGTTGGTGCTGTTCATCTATCAGACAATCTCATAAATGTTAGAGATAGGTTAAATAATAAAGGAATAAAAGGATTAACTCTCTATAAAAAAGGAACAATTCTATTTCCTAAAAGTGGAGCATCTACATTTTTAAATCATCGAGTAATAATCGGATTAGACGGATATGTTTCAAGTCATTTAGCAACTATTAATGTTGATGAAAAAAAGATAAATAATTTATTTTTATATTATTTATTGATACACATAGATGCTCGAACATTAACACACGACCAGAGCTATCCATCATTAAGACTATCAGAAATTGAAAATATTCAAATCCCTCTTCCACTCCTTAAAGTTCAAAATGAAATCGTTGCAGAGATTCAAAATGAGCAAAAGGCAGTTGATAATTGTAAGCTGTTAATCGCAAAATACGAACAGAAAATCAAATCCAAAATCGCTGAAGTTTGGGGAGAGAAAGAATAAATGATTAAAGGATTTAGTATAGACAACATATTTATTATTTTGTATAATTAAATATCCAATGAATACTAATGTAATTGATTTGCTCAAAGATATCCTATATGAAATGGAAAAAGATGGATTACCGACCGGAAAAACAAGATTAATTAAATTATTATATTTACTTGAAGTTGAATATTACCGATTACATCAAGAGAGATTAACAGATTTGATATGGAGATTTCATTTTTACGGACCATATCCGGATAAAATTGATGAAGTTCTTGGTGCGCCAGATTTAGAAGAAATTCCGAGTACAATTAAAGGAGACAGAGATTTTAAGAGATACACGGTTGTTTCTGAGCAGACAAAACATCAATATAATATCACAGAAATTCAAAGATTAATATCCCATATAGTAAAAGACTGGGGTGGTTTGGATTTATACAACTTGCTTGATTATGTATATTTTGAGACTGAGCCTATGGAAAATGTTAAAAGAGGTGATATATTAGCTTTTTCAAAAATTCAGCCATATCAAGAGACGAAATTGGTAAAAATTAGGGTGGATAGCAAAAAAATCGATGAATTAAAGCAAAGAATTAAAGACCATATTAAAAATCAACCACGCTCCGAGATAAAAGTATTAGTTGATAAGGAATTAAATAAAGCAATGCAGATATGGGATGAGGATAGTAGACAAATTTTAATCAAAGGCAAATGTTCTTTTGAACCTGAAAATTATCCATCTAAGGAAACCGATTGAGTCAAATTTCAAAAGGCAGTTCAATCTTAATAACTAACAATTATTATAGTTCATTAACTGATTCTGAAGCATGGGCTATGAAATTGGGGCAATTTTATTATGCTCATATAATATATCCATCTGATTATCCAAATATTTTAAAAGATGTTAAAATTGACCCGCAAAATGAATATAATAGTATATTTAAAATTAAACCTTATTCAGCTGGTGACGAAAAACATTTCCCTGCTAAAATGTTAAATTTAAGACAAGATGAAATGTATTATGTAAATAAAGGAAAAATTCGTTTAGCTATTGTTATCGGTTACATAAAAAGTGAGTGGGTTGATTTAAGTAATCCACAGGAATATGTACTATGTGCACCAGTTTTTGGTTTTCGATTAAAACATACGCAAGAAATTATTGTAAGAGCTCAAGCATTTGATTTCCCTAACTTATTTTATTTACCTTATGATGTACATGGTTGTTATAAAGAATCGGCTGTGCGTTTTGAATTAATACAACCGGTTTCTCGTGGTAGTTTACATCCTTATATGGGCGCATTACCAGATAAACCTGTGATATTGACTGATGAAGCATATTGGCTAATGATGTCACATCTTATGAAGTTTTTAAGTGGAACTGTTATTAGTCCACAATTAGACCAAGATATTGCAGATTATCGTAAATTAATTTTAGATGGATTGCAAGCAGGCGAAATAGTATAAAATACTTATATGGATTGCAGCATTTAATTAGAGATTAATGGTTAGCAGTTGAGATCCTTCTTATCATTCAGAATGACATTTGTCCGCATTCTTTTATCCACTTCTTCTTAAATTTCTTATTTGCTTTTGCCAATAGTTCCTTGACTGCCATGATTGATATGTTTAATTTTAGTGCTATTGCTTTTCGGTCCAAACCTAAATAGTGTTTGAGATACAGAGCCTGTCTTTCCGATTTTGATAGTTTTTGTTAAGATAGAAGACTGGAATCCCTCGTATCAAGTACGGAATGACTGTTTCTTCGTTTCACTCAGAATGAAATCTGTGTTTATTTGTGTTAATTTGTGTTTATTTGTGGTTAAATTGTTATCCTGTTAATCCTATCCGAGATTCTTCATTTTATTCAGACGGTTGACTATATTAAGTATAAACTATATAATATCAATGATGAAAAAAAGTAATGTTGTAAGAGAACGCGGTAAAAGATATATGGAAGAGTATAATTATACGATTATATTAGAAAAGGAAGATGATGGCGGTTATCATGCTTTTTGTCCGGCATTACCGGGTTGTCATACACAGGGCGACAATTATGATGAGACAATGATTAATATTAAGGACGCAATTATCATTTATATCGAAAGTTTAAAAGCCCATCACGAACCGATTCCAAAAGAAGATATTACAATAAAACCTCTGACAGTAACGGTTTGAGTCATAAACTACCACAAATTAAAGCAAGAGAAATAATAAGAATTGCCAAGAAACTGGGATTTGAATTTGACCGTCAATCAGGCAGTCATGCGGTTTATTATCGGAAATCAGATAAAAGTAGAATTGTCGTTCCAGTCCATCCAGGGAAAGATATAAAACCAAAAACTTTATTCGGTATCATTAAAGATATGGGTATGGAATCCGATGAGTTCAAAAAGTTTTTATAGTTTCCTCAATTTTTATATGTGCAACTTGTTTGTCAGCATTTATCAGCAAGCAGTTAGTTGTTCGTAGTTAGTTGTTAGTAAACAAAGAAAGCAAACCTGAACCCCGCACCTATTCTTAAATATACTTTAGTTGACACAACATATCATAAGTTTGTTCGTACCATCCCTTGAATAGGTGCGAGGGTAAAGGTTTGCCCGACATTATATTAATCAGTGTTTATCTGTGTGAACCTGTGGTTATATTGTTTTCTCTTTTCAGTCGCGAGAGTTTCTTCGTTTGACTCAGAATGACAGAAAACCTGTATTAATCTGTGGTAATACCCTAATTCAAAATATATACTTAAAAGTTATATTTTTCGTTACCGATTTTTTTTGCTTAATCCTTTAATAACCAATAACTAACAACTAAAACTGGCTTCAGAAGGGGAGTGCTCCCTCCGTGGCTTGTGAAATTGGTAAAGTATTGGGCACAGGTTGAGCTATTGGAAACGGATTGAATTCGGGGTTTGATGCTTGTATTAGCATAAAGATACGAGCGTGGATAAAGAACGGTTATGACCCGTCAGATTAAGATGGACTAGAACTCGGAGATACAGCAGGAATTAAGGTAGCAATCATAGAGAGATAGAAAAGCGAGATAGGCACTGGGATTTAATGACGAATTTTGTTATTTTTATATTCAACAAAACAGGATTGTTTTATAACCTGACCAGATATATTATATTTTTCTAAGATTAGTATTTGACTGCGGTAAACGAATTCTTAAAGAACAGTCCCTTAAGATGATTAATTTATTAATCCCACTCTTGACAAATCAAAATCTGTTTCTACAATTATTGCATTAAGGATTTTAATGATTTGAGTATTATGTTTATAATTTAAAGAAATGGAGGATATATGAAAAAATATATCTGGTTGGTTGTAACAGTTTTGTTTTTTGCTTCAGCAGGAGTTGCTGAAGACCTACATCAAACCGGTCTTTTATATAGTGACCCGCGTTTGAATCCGGATATTGTCGAGGTTACTGACCTGGCAGTTGAAGGATTACGCGCTGCAGTTGACCTGTCGTCAGAAATGCCGCCGGTTGGTAATCAGAGTTCAGAAGGTTCTTGCGTTGCCTGGGCAATGGCATATTATCATAAATCGCATACTGAATGGCGCGAGCAGGGCTGGAATCTGAGTCTGACTCAAAACCGATTCAGCCCCCGTTTTATGTATAATTTGATTAATGGCGGACGGGATGGCGGCGCCTATTTTAACGATGCGGTCAAATGTCTGGTTGACCACGGCTGTGCCAATCTGGCAATGATGCCTTATACTGCCGGTCAATATACGACCTGGCCTTCAGAAACCGCATTTGTCTGGGCAATTCCATATCGCGGACAGCAAAGTTACTGGATAGATGCGAGCAATGATAACGGTATTAATCTGATTAAGACACAGCTCAATAACGGATATACAGTAGTAATCGGTATTAATGTCTATGGAAATTTTGATAATATCAGCGCTTATGATTATACTTATTGCGCTTCGCAAAGAACCGGCTCGAATCGCGGTGGTCATGCAGTTACGATTGTCGGTTATGATGATAATAAACTGACTGCGGACGGATACGGCGCGTTTAAACTGGTCAATTCCTGGGGTACGGGTTGGGGTTTGTCCGGATATTTCTGGATGTCGTATGTCGGCGTTAAAGACGCCTATATTTCACATCGGGCAGGCTATTATGTGACGGACCGAATCGGGTATAATCCGAGTTTACGGATTCGCACTAAATTAACACATAATGCGCGCACCCGAATTGGTTTTCAGTTCGGGTTTGGTCCGACATCATCCCCGCGTGGTACGAAAGAGTTTTTTAACTGGTATATGCCGACCGGTACAAATCAAGCATTTCCGAATAATAATCTGGTATTTGACATGAGTGATAATATCGCGTCGCTCGGGGTAGATTCGCTTGTGTTTGAACGGTGTATTGATAAAACCAGTGATGGTATTACTGGAACGATTGATTATTGTCAGGCAGAACTGGTCAATTCGATTGCCAAAGTCTCGAGTGTGACACCGGTCGCGATTCCTGATTATAATGTTGCGGTATATGCGACGCTCTCAATGAAACAAGGCGAAGTCATAAATCCGCCAGTCCCGGTCGCACCGGCAAATGCAAGCAGTGTTGATACTTATACGCCAACCCTGGAGGTTCAGTCGATAAGCGGAGCATTGCAATTTCATTTTCGCGTATATCAGGGCAGTAATCTAATTACGGAAGGATATTCGAACATAAATACTTGGACTGTGAATACGAGTTTAGCCAATAATACGAGTTATACCTGGGACTGTCAGGTGCAGAAAACTGCGGGCTGGAGTGATTATTTTTCACCGCGCTGGAGTTTTACAGTGAGCGTGCCGACTCCGCCTTCAGCACCATTACCAAGTTCACCGGCAAATAACAGCACAGTCACAATCGCAAGACCAGTGCTTCAGGTTCAGTCAATAACAGATGCGACCCAGTATCATTTCCGTTTGTTCCAGAACAGCAGCTTCATAACTGAAGGTTATGTTACAACCAACAGCTGGACAGTGGATATGGACTTGATTAATGGCACTTATACCTGGGAATGCCGGGCACAAAACTCACTCGGTTGGGGACCATATTTTAGTCCTGCCTGGGCATTTCTAATAAGCCTGCCTGAACCGCCAGCTGCACCATTACCAAGTTCACCGGCAAATAACAGCACACTTACGACGCTCAAACCGACTTTACAGGTTACAAAAGTCAGTGGTGCATCCCAGTATCACTTCCGCGTTTTTTCAAATGGCATTCAAGTTATAGAAAAGTATAATAATACAAATTCATGGAAACTGAATACAAATCTCACAAACAACACAAATTATACCTGGGATTGCCGAGTACAGAAAAACGGATTATGGAGTGTTTATTTTAGCCCAGCCTGGGCATTCCGGATACAGACCAAAACCAAAAGTCGTGATGCGAACAGAATTATGCTCGACGAATAAGAATATAAATATAACACAAAGGGCAGGAATTTTTCCTGCCCTTTTTTATTTGAATTCGTTTGATTATTCTTCTTGAATAATCGTGCCGGAAAAGATGTAAATTTCGGTCTCTTTATCCTGCCAGGCGTTATCTGGCAAGCCGGCTTTCCAGCAGGTATGCTGTAAAAAGGTCTTTTTGTCCCAGCCCTGTTCAGTCGCGACCTGCGGTAATAATAGTCCAGAATAACCGCCCTTTTTAATGACAAGACCATGCTTGCCGACAATTATCTCGTCAATGCTCGAAATCTGTTTGAGCGGAGTCATAACCGTAATTTCAATGTCAATGTCTTTTAATTCATTCTGTTTTACTTTGGGAAATCTCGGGTCTTCGGTTGATGCGGCAATTGCCATATCGACAACTGCCTGGTACAAGGGTTTGAATCCTTGCACATAACCGATACAACCTCTTAATTCACCTTTCTTTTTAAGCGTAACAAAGACTCCATATTGCTCGTTTAATTGTAAAGTTAATGCCTGAAATTTCGGAGTCGTACCAGATGTAATGTAATCATTAAGCGTGGTGCGGGCAATCCGGATTAGTTCTTGTTCTTCCTGTGTTGTCAAGATAATGGTATCGGTATTTGCCGGTTCGGTTTTTGTCTGAACGGTTTTTTCGTTCTTGTAAAATACGGATGCGGCATAACCGACCACATAACCGCCTTTTTCACCAATTACATCATTTGAATTGGTGCGATGCAAGACCGCTGACTGGCTGGCGCCGAGCATCTGGCAGGCAAGCATCAAAACTACAATCGGATGACCGCCGCAGGCACTGGCTTTATCGGCTTTGAGCGCATTGTACAGACCTTCGGGGTCGAAATTTTCAATATAGGATAATGTTATTGAATCGGTCTTGCGGCATTCTGAATAATGGTCGCCGTGATACAAATCAGACGATGCGAGCAACAGAACTTTTTTATCTTTAATATTTTCGGCAATTGCTGAGGCAAGCATTTGGCAGTCTGCATAAGACGGCTCGAGCATCATAATCGGCACGATTTTAATATCTTTGAAAATCCGCTGTAAAAAAGGTATCTGGACTTCGAGCGAATGTTCTAAATTATGCGCTTCAGGCATATTTTGTATTTTGGTGCTGTAATTAGTGATTTTCTGAGCCAGCTGCTCATTGATTGGAACTGTGCCTAATGGCGTTTGCCAGGCGCCTTTGCCATATACGGCAAACTCCTTGAGAAAAACCCGGTGCGTTGGTCCAAGCAGAATAACGGTTTCAATATCATATTGAGCGACTGCTTTGTACGCATAAGCAGCAGTAGGACCAGAATAAATATAACCGGCATGGGGCACCATGATACCTAAAATCTGACCAGGGATTTGTAAAGATTGTATTGCGTTGAGAAAGTCATCAACCGAACTGGACAGTCCGTTTTTTTCGCCCGGATAAAACTGTCCAGCCACAACCGGTTTTCTTATCATATTTTCCCCCTGTAATGGTTGAAACATTATCATTGCTAAACATAAAAAACCGAACACGAATGACACGAATATTCTTTCCAGAATTTTGAATTTTGAATTTTGAATTTTGAATTGTTGTTTATTCGTGTTCATTCTTAACAGAAACGCTTATGTTGATATTTTTTTGAGATGTTCAGCTGCTTCAACTAATTTCGAATCGAGCGTCAATGCTTTGCGGTACATATCCTGGGCTGAGGTAGTTTCATTGGACGCTTCATATGCCAAGCCGAGTTGATAATAAACCTGCGCATCTGGTTTTAGTTCCAGCGCCTTTTTGAACTGTTTGATTGCTTCTGCATATTTCTGGTTCAAGAGATAAAACTGACCCACTTCGATATAGTCCTGAGCAGTAACCGGTTTCTTTTTTTTCATTATAAATGTTCGATTCTTTCCAAATCCTCGTATTTGCCCAACAGGGTGATGACATCGCCTTCCAGGAGTTCATCTTCGGCAGCAGGCGCGATATTGATATCTTCGTTAAAGTCAGGCGTGCCTTTTTCCGTGACAATCGGGATTTTGCGTTTAATCGCGATTAAAGAGACATGATATTTTTCCCTTAATGCCAAATCTTTGATGGTTTTCCCGATAAATTGCTTTGGCGCCGCGATTTCAATGATGCTGTGAGTTGGTGACAATTCGATATAGTCAAAAATTTTCGGTGAGACAAAACTTTCTGCGAGGCGGGTTGCGACTTCGCGTTCTGGATAGATTACGCGGTCAGCACCAATGCGCGAGAGAATCTTACCGTGTTTATCATTGACGGCTTTGACAATTACCTGCCGGACACCAAGTTCTTTTAAGAGCAGCGTAACCAGAATACTGGTATCAATGTTTTGTCCGAGACTGACAATCGCAACATCAACATCGCTGATACCGGCATCTTTAAGAGCCCGTTCTTCGGTTGCGTCAAGAACCAGACTGTGCGCGACGATATCAGAAAATTCACGGACTTCGTTTTCGTCTGAGTCAACCACAATGACTTCAAATCCTTTACTGGCCAGGGCACGGGCAATGTTTGACCCGAAACGCCCCATACCAATTACCGCAAAAGTTTTAGCCAACTAAAATCACCCCTTCCGGATGCGTATAAGTTAAAATCTTCTTTTTAATGAGCGCGGTCGCGAGGGTTAAAACTCCGACCCGACCGATAATCATAGTCATAATTATAATCAGTTTGCCAATAACTGAATAGTCATAAGAAGCAGATAGATTAGACACAAATCTGGAACCGAGCGATAAACCAACGGTTCCGAATGCAGAAAATATCTCAAAAATAGCAGTCATAATATCTAACGGCTCTCTATTAAAGATTAAGAGTAAAATCAGAGATGTCAAGACCCAGGTTACAGCAAGGCCGACAATTAAGAATGCCTTAAAAATCTGTTCATTAGACACGCGCCGCTTAAAAATGAGAATTTCCGTATGACCGGTTAAGAGCGCTTTAAGCTGGAGAATTATCAGACTGAAGGTGGTTGTCTTAATACCACCGCCAGTTCCGCCGGAAGACGCGCCGATAAACATCAGAATGATAATGAAAAACATGGTTGCCTGATGAAAGACCGAGATATTAATGAGATTAAAGCCAGCCGTGCGCGGGGCAACTGCCATGAAAAAGCCGTTGACGATTTTTTGAGTTAGAGAAAATATTTTCAGGGAAGTGTTCCATTCGAGTAAGAGAATAATCAAGGTGCCGATGCCAATCAGGCAGGCGGTCACGGTTAAGACTGATTTGCTGTGCAGGGATAGGCGGTCACTTGTCTTTCTAATATAAGTCTTGTAAACATCTGAGATAACGACAAAACCAAGCCCGCCCATAATAAACAAAGTGGAGATAACGAATGGAACTAAAAGACTGTTGGCATAACCGGCAAGATTATTCGAGAAGGAAGAAAAACCGGCATTACAAAAAGCCGAGACAGAATGGAATATGGCATGACCAGCCGCATATTCAATTTTCATATCGGTGCGCACAAAATAAGTAAACAGGATTAAGGCGCCGACTCCTTCAGCCAGAAAAGTTACCCGTACCACATTAAAAGCAAAACGGCGTAAATTTTCATAACTCAGATAATTGATAGATTCCCGCACCAGAAGCCGGTCGCGCAGACTCAGTCTTTGACCAATGAAAAAGAAGAATGCGGTTGAGAGAATCATATAACCAAGCCCGCCAATCTGAATTAATAAAAGTATAATAATCTTACCGACCAGAGTAAAATCAGTAGCAGTATCTTTGACAATCAGACCGGTAACACAGACCGCAGATGTTGATGTGTATAAGGCGTCAATCGGGGTAATGCCGTGCGATGAGACCGGCAGGTATAAGAGCACGGCACCGAGCAGGATTATCGTAAGATAGCCAGTAATCAAGAGTCGGCCCGGATTAACTGGTTTTTGGAGTTTTCTTGGCATGGTCTGTTTAACGGATTTGTTTATTAAGAATTTCTTGATGAAATTTAGGCATAAGAATTTAATTATTTTTGCATGCGGGGCGACCAGGATGGCGAATAGGCGCCGCTCGTGTTCGTGATTTTTCTCTGGCCCGAGCCGTTCCAGTGCATAGTATAGAGTTGGTTTAAGCCGTCACGATTCGAGCTGAAAACAAGATGCAAGCCATCGGGCGACCAGCTTGGCTCTTCATTATTTCTTAAGTTGGTCAACTGCATACGGGTATTGCCCGAAATATCAGTTATGAAAATCTGGTGCGTGCCGCCGGCAACCCTGGAAACATAAGCAATTAAATCGCCGCGCGGTGACCAAACCGGTGAAGTGTTATACGAACCTTCATAAGTTATCCGTCGCATATTTGTGCCGTCAATGTTCATAATGTAAATCTGCGGCACGCCAGTACGGTCCGAGACAAATGCCAATTCCTGGCCGGTCGGCGACCAGGTTGGTGAGATTTCGATGGAACTGCCATAAGTGAGCCGGCGCAGGTTCTTGCCATCCGCATTCATAAGATAAATATCAGAATTGCCTTCAAAAGTCAGACTTGCCGCAATCAGGCGCCCATCCGGCGAATAAGCGGGTGTTGTGTTTAAACCATATCGGTCACTAACCAACTCAGCCGTCTTTTTTTTAATATCATAAGCATAAATGTTCAAGTTATGATTCGCATAACTGCAAAAGGCAATCTTATGACCGAGCGGAGACCATTCAGGAAAGAGTTTTAATTCGCCGGTGCTGGTTAATTGCTGCAGATTAAAACCGTCATAATCAACTATGGCAAGTTCCTTGCCATTTGCCTGACGCAGGGAAAATGTGATTTGGGTTTGGCTCACACCGTCTTCACCGGTAAGAATCTTAATCAAATCATCCGCAATCTTATGGGCAAGCCAGCGTTTATCATCAGTCAGTTCATAACTCTTACTGCCAATCTGCTTGCGCGTGAACAGGTCATAAAGCCGGATATTAAGCACAGTCCGTCTTTTTATCTGCAGGTCAGCGGCTAACAAGACCTGAGCACCAGTGCTCTGCCAGCCGGTATAATCAATTTTTTTATCAACCGAACTGAATTTTTTTAGAGTATCGGACCGGATAATGTCAAAGTAAAGAGAAAATTCTAAATCATCAATCACTATCTGTCGGATATCTCTTGAGGTCGAAGCTAATCCTTCGGCAGTATCATGAGGTAATAGAAAATCGGCAATTGCCAGTCGAATCCGCTGACGAGTCGCACCGGCAGTTATTTTTGCCCAGATTTCGGTTTGAGCATGTGATGTTTGCCACAGAGACACCGAGACACAGAGGATAAACAGGATTATAAGTGATTTCAATATTTTCATAAGTAACTTAAGCTTTTTTGCGCTTGAGCGGCTTCTCGATATTTTTCGGCGGTTCCAGACCAAGAATTGCTTGGGGCGTGACAATACATTCAGAAATATTCTTTTTTGACGGCAGTTCAAACATCGTATCCAGCAATGCGTTTTCCATAATCGCACGCAAACCCCGCGCACCAGTATTCCGTGCTAAAGCCAGATCAGCAATCTTTTCCAGAGCCGGTTGAGTAAAGGTCAGTTTAATGTCTTCCAGTTCAAAATAATATTCATACTGCTTAAGCAGGGCATTACGAGGTTTGGTCAGAATATCCAAGAGTGTGTCGCGGGACAGACTATGTAAAGTGCAGATTAAAGGCAGGCGTCCGACCAGTTCTGGAATCAAGCCATATTTGGTCAAATCATCCGGCTCAACATATTTTAAGATGCGGTCCCGGTCCTGGTCGAGTTTAGATAAGATATCGGCTTTAAAACCCAATGCCGATTTCTTGATTCTGTTTTCAATGATTTTTTCCAAACCAACAAAAGTACCGCCACAGATAAAGAGAATGTTCTTGGTATTGAGTTTGATATATTGTTGTTCTGGATGTTTACGACCGCCCTGGGGAGGAATGTTTGCTTCAGTACCTTCAATAATCTTTAATAATGCCTGCTGCACACCTTCGCCAGAAACATCACGGGTAATTGACGGTGAATCGCTCTTGCGACCGATTTTATCAATCTCATCAATATAAATAATCCCGATCGATGCCAAATCCAGGTCATTATTGGCAGACTGGATTAATCGCAAGAGAATATTTTCAACATCTTCACCAACATAACCGGCTTCGGTCAATGGTGTAGCGTCAGAAATCGAGAACGGCACATTTAAGAATTTTGCCAGAGTTTCAGCCAGCAGGGTTTTGCCAACGCCGGTCGGACCGATCAGCAAAATATTACTCTTATCAATATCAACTTTGGCTTTACGGGAAAAAACCCGTTTATAATGGTTATATACTGCTACGGACAGGACTTTTTTGGCCCGTTCTTGACCAATTACATATTCGTCTAAAAATCTCATGATATCTGCCGGCGGTGGAACCGAGTTAACTGTTGCAAAAAACTTGTGTTTTTCTTTATCTTCAAGCAATTTATTGCTGAACCGAATACAGTCATCGCAGATATATGCTTTGGCACCCGAAATCAATGCTTTGACCGTTACTTCGGGTCGATTACAGAACGAACAGCGGCGGGTTTTCGGTTTATTCATTACCTTTTTTCAATGACCTCATCGATTAAGCCATAAGTTTTTGCTTCTTCGGCTGACATAAAATAGTTTCGGTCCGTATCAGCAAGAACTTTTTCAAGATTTTGTCCACTGTGTTTTGCCAGTAATTCGGCAAGCTGTTGTTTCAGTTTAAGTATTTCTTTAGCGTGGATTTCAATATCGGTTGCCTGGCCAGACAGTCCGCCGACTTCAGGCTGGTGAATCATTATCCGGGAATGGGGGAGAGCAAACCGTTTACCTTTTTCACCGCAGGATAAAAGAAGTGCGGCAAAACTTGCTGCCATGCCCATACAAATCGTCGAAACTTTAGGACGGATATATTGAATCGTATCGTAAATTGCCAAACCGGATGAAACAATACCGCCGGGCGAATTAATATACACTGAAATATCTTTGTCCGGGTCTTCGGCTTCTAAAAATAATAACTGGGCGATAACCAGATTGGCAACATTATCGTCGATTGGTAAACCGACAAAAATAATTCTTTCCTTCAAAAGTCGTGAGTAAATATCATAAGCCCGTTCACCACGACCGGTCTGTTCAACAACCATTGGAATATACATACAACCTCCTATTAAATATCAAATTACAAATATCAAATGTGAAAATACAAAGCATATTATGATATTTCTGCTTTTTGTAATAACCAGTCAATCACCATATTTTTTACAATCCGTCCGATAAAATTTGGATTGGTGCGCAAAGGTTCAACCTGTTCGGGTTTCACACCCGCAGCAATGAATTTTTGAAGTTCCTGATTTATCTGTTCAGGAGTCGGCATTATACTCTCTTTTTCGGCAATCCGGTTGACAATAATATCGAATTTTGCCCGTTCCTGAGCATGGCTTATCAGTTTTTGTTTTGCTTCTTCTGAATCATTAATATTAAATTCAGAGAGCATTTCATGATAGGACTGTTCGACAAAAACATTGGGCGGTTCGAACGCGTGCTCTTTAGTTAGATAACGATAAATCTGATTTTTCAAGTCTTCGTCAATTATCTTGGCGCGGTCCTGAATAATCTCTTCATTAATCTGATTGCGTAATTCGTTCAAATCTTTAAATCCTAAATCAGAAGCAAAAGTATCGTCGATTTGAGGCAGGTTCCGTTCTTTAACATCACGGACCAGAAACTTATATGTCAAAGTCCGATTTGCAAGCGATGGTTCGGGATAGTCGGATTTAAAAATAATTGTGGCTGATTTTTCATCGCCGGATTTAGCACCAACCAAAACCTGATTCACTTCTGGCATATTCTTATCACTGCCAACCTGAATCATAACACCATTCTGTTTCTTGCCTGCTGGTTTATCATTTTCCAGAATATCATAATCAGACAGAATATAATCATCATTCTCGGCCGGTCGGTTTAGAGTCGTAAAAGTTGCGCATCGTTCTTGTAAAGATTTAACCCGTTTGTCAAACTCTTCGTCGAATCCGGTCGGTTCCTGCTTCTTGACTTTGATACCGACATAATTTTTCAATTCAAAATCAGGTATGATTTCAAAACTCAGTTCAAATTTCAATGTTTTATCATCAGATAAGACATAATCATTAACTTTTGCCTGAGTAATTGGCTGCAGTTTATTAGTCTCGATAATCTCTTTATAAGACTCGTCGATTATTTCATCGACTGCCATTGCTTCAAATGTTGCGCCATACCGTTTTTGCAGAATCGGTTGGGGTGCCATACCTTTGCGAAAACCGGGAATCTGGGTTTTATGCGCATATGAAGCAGTAATTTTTTCAATCTTGTTTTTAACGGTTTCCGGGTCAATCGTTACTTCGATTTCCTTAAGCCAAGGCTTGCTATCTTTAAATTTTATTTCCATTCTTATTCTTTCTATTTTTGATATTTGATATTTAATTTTTAATATAATTATGCGAGGAGGGGGAGTTGAACCCCCACGGATTTTATCCACTGGATCCTAAATCCAGTGCGTCTGCCAGATTCCGCCATCCTCGCAGGTTTGGTTAGTATAAAGCCAATAAAATATATTGTCAAGACCGATAAAAACACGCACTAAATACATAATCCAGCACTTGAATAAAATGTATACTTATAAGTTTCCTGAATATTGACAAGTTATACTGTCGGTATAATATTTAAAGTCATTGTTTTTCAGTATATTACACTGTATTTTATGGACTTATCTTCGATTTTTACCAAAGGGAGGGGACTAATCCCCGAGTGGCTTGTGCATATGCTTATTAACTGGATTTGGTAACATTTTACAAATTAGCTTGTTTATCTTATGCTTGGACATATATTCAAACATTGTATCTGGTATTTGGTCAGGCATTCAAGTAATTGAAGAGACAATACGAGTATTCAATCGCAAATGCATTAGTTCTTGCATATGTTCTTCAAATGAGTTAAAAATTGGGTGCTGGACAGGTTGCTGCCACTCGGTTTTTTGTATAAAATTTGAAAGAAAATGCATGGATAATATATTTTATTTATCTACCTGAAATCGTCTTTATTTCTTAATGAAAATCGTAAATTAGATATTTTTTTCCTATTCTTGACATTGGTCATTTATTTTCCTACACTATTCAGTTATGAAAAAAATTATTGTCTTGAGTTTAGTTATCGTAAGTTTTAGTTTTGCAATCTTTGAGGATTTGGAATCAGGTGCGCGTGCCGAAGGAATGGCAAATGCTTTTACCGCAATCAGCAATGACCCCTCAGCAATCCAATATAATCCAGCCGGTTTGGTACAGGTTAATAATCTATCAGCAATGTCATTTTATAAGTTATTATACGGAGGGATTGGCGTCAACCTGCATCATTTTTGTTTGAATGTGGCATACCCGATAAATGAAAAAGCCGGCGTGGTTGGCATCGGATTACAAGAAATGGGGATTTCACTCCATTCAGAAAAAGTGCTGACCTTATCGCATTCATTTAATCTGATTCGGGACATTTCGTTCGGCTATAATATTCGCGGTTATCAGTTAAGCCAGACTGATTTTGGCTCGGGTATTGCGTTTGGCATTGATTTCGGTATCTTAACCAGAATTTATAAGCGCTGGCAATACGGGTTTTATGTCCGTAATATTAACAGTCCGAAAATGGGTCAGGATGTGAAATATAATTTACCGCGTGTCATCAATGTCGGAATTGCCTATCGTCCGACCTTAGGCATAAATTCGACTTTTGATATTTCCAAAGAAGTCGGTAAGCCAACCCGGATTGCGGTCGGACAGGAATTTCAGATAATCGAGGATTATTTAACCGTCCGTGCCGGTATCCAGACCGAACCGATACGATTTGGTTTTGGATTACGCTCAGGTATGAAAAATATCTATCTTGATTATGCCTTAACCACGCATGCTGAATTACCATTAACTCATAACTTTGGACTGGCACTTAGTTTCTAATGAAATTTCCAACAAGAATTTTTCACGAATATCCAGCCAATAAAATAATTGTCTCAACCTTCTTATGCGTGCTATTGAGCGGTTTATTTGTTCTGATTACTGCGTATTCCCAACAAAATCAATTGAATATTAACCGGGCGAGTTTTGAAGAGATTCAGCAACTACCGATTTCCCAAGAAGCCAGTGAGAAAATCTATGAGTACATATTATTTTATGGCGGGTTTCGAAGTATTTATGATTTGAGAAAAATCGAAGAAATATCGGCACAAAAATTCGAAGAGATTAAACCGATGGTAAGAATCGCACCGCCGGAAAGTCTGGGCGAAGATTTTCTTAATTATTACCGAATTCAGAAATCTCTTGCCGTGGAAGAAGGAGTTACCAAAGCCGCGGTCGAGGATTGGCAGGACATGCTGGTAACGCCAAAAAACATTAACAAAGTTGCGATTGATGATTTATATATTCTGCAGAATGTTTCATTGATTGATGCGGTTGCGGTCATCAAACATTTGAAAATGGGACGGGAAATCAAAGGTTATCGGGATTTAAGGGATATTAACGGCTTGTCCAATTATGGTTTTAGAAACATCAGAAATTTTATCAGCTATACTGACCCGAAGTCGATTAAGTTTTCTGGTAACTACCGGCTTAATTTTGATTATGGTTATGATTTTGACGCAGAAACCGACCCGGATATGTGGATTTCGTCAATTACTCAGGGATATACTTACTTAGCATACAAGACGCGGTTTTACAAAGAGGGTTTTTCTGATGCCGATATTGAACATTATTACACGCGTCTGGATTTGGCGCAAGATTATCTGGCGCAGGTAAAACATCGAAGTCAATATGCACAGCGCATGCGGGTAAAAATCGGGGATAACCTGAATCTTGGTCTCAGATGGCAGAATGATTTAAATCCGGGCGGATTGGGTGACCAGTTGCAGGGATTTGTACAGGCATATAATATCAGTCCATTCAAAAAAGTATTTTTAGGCGATTACCGGGTTATTTTAGGTCAGGGACTGCTGCTTGACAATTCCACTGAATTAATTTCCCGAACCTATAACCGCAGTCAGGGTCTTTACGGAGATTTGACCAGTAATTCGAGATTCGGTTTTCGGGGCGTTGCCGCAGAAGCGGTCGAGAGCCGTTTTAAGTTTATCGGATTTTATTCTCATACTCGGCGCGATGCCATAGAAAATCCCGACGGCACGATTTTCTATTATATTGTTTCCCAGCCGAGATTACCGACCAATAGTGATGTCTTATCTGAAATTAATTATGGCGGTAGTGCCCGGATTGATTTATCAGGTATTGGATTTGTTCCTGAAGGCAGTATGTTTTCTTTTAACGCCTTACAGTGCCGGTATGACAAAGAGTTTTCACCGTTAGTCAAATGGGTAGATTTACCAAATGACGCAACCTTTTTTGATGACCCGAACATTGTACATCTGGCATATGGTAAAGAGCGTAATTTGTACTCAACAGATTTTCGCACAGTCATTGATAATGTTGCTTTAGAAGGCGAATATGCCTGGCAAAAAGACGGCGGCAAGGCATTCCTGTTGCAGTCACGAGTCCAGTATGAATATTTATATGTTTTGGGTTTAATCAGACATTTTGATGTTAACTATGATAATCCTTATAACCGTGGTTTTTGCGAACAGACCCGTTTTGACGACACTCCGTTTGAAAAAACCTATCGCTTGATTGACCCGACATTTTCCGCATTGCAGTCATTTCCAGTGCCCAAAGCCGAGCAGGGAATTTATTTAGAGACCCGTTACCAGATATCACGACAGATTACTTTTACCCGTGCTTATGTTGATGTCTGGCGCAATGTTGCCCATAACCTGACCAATTTCCGTTTTCAGGGTGAAGTTGAATATCGCCCGGTCTTTCCTCTGCGTTTCCGTTTAAAACAGAAATTACAGCATAAACACCTGCCCAAAGATGTACAGGCAACGGTTTCCCAGACTTCGGAAACCAGTTTCCGGATTTTAGCGAGTCTGACCGAACGGAATTTTCTGTCCTGTGAAATGAGGCGCGGGGTAGTTGGTTTGACACCATCCATGGCATATAATAATAAGAAGACGATGTGGGGAGATTTTTTAAGCGTCAGCTATGAGCATAATTTTTCCAATGCGATTGGACTGGAAACCGGTATTGCGGTCTGGAAATGCGATGGTCTAAGCCAGTGGATTTTCGAAGATGTCGGCATTGATTTCCTGGACGGGCAGGGTCTGAAATATTATTTTGTGATGACCCAAAGACCTGCCAAATTTCTGTTATTAAGACTTAAATTCAAAGGTAAACATTCAGAAATACCACACTCAGGAATTCTACAAGCCGAGGGACTCCATTTTGCTGACGGCAGATCACTGACAATGAGAGATTTTGTGGTCCATAATGATATCTTTAATGTCGGATTACAAGTAGATGTTTTATGGTAAGGAGAAAATAATGAAATTGAGAATATCAATTATTTTGCTAACAATGATAATTATGACTCAGGCGTCAATGCCGGTTGATTGGTATTATGGCCGCAGGTTGAGTTATACTGATGCGACCGGGCTGGCTTTGGCTGGGGTCGAACTTTTCGAACCCAATGTCTTTTGGAGTAATCCGTTATCAAAAAGTTTTGCTAAACCAGTATTAACCGCTTCCTACAAAGTTGGTATCCTATCCGAACGAAGAACCGTCAAAATCTATGATTCGTTTGATAATACGATTGGTGAAGTAGCGATTGCGGAAAATTCATTCAGCCGCGGTGATCTTGGTAATCTGTACTTTTTGATGCCGTTCGATTTTATGAATCTGAGTGTTGGTATCCGTCCTCAATACAGTTTTGATTATTACTTTTATCGGGAATACCGGGATGATTTTTACACGAAAGTCGGCGAGACCAGATTAAAAACTACCGGCAAAGTTTATAACACATCGATAATGATTGGCCGACAATTTATGGAGAAATTCGGAATTGGTGCGGGTGTGAATTATTACTTCGGTTCGCGTAACTATTTTTATCACGACTCCATTCTTAACGGCAATGTGGTCAATGCAGATACGAGTGGCAGTCCGAACGGCATTGGTTTTACTGCCGGCTTTTCAGTCCAGCCATTAGAACGATTATTGATTAATCTGACTTATCAGAGTTCTGCAAAATTGAATAATTTTATTGATGAAGCAGTTGATGTGAAATATCCGGATTTGTATAAATTGAATGTGTCATATCTGGCAGCCGGAGAAATACCGACCAAACTCGGACTCGCAGTCCAGTATTCTGACTGGCAGACAATCGATCCGATTTTCGACAAGACAGTGGAAGTTGGGTTTGGAGTTGAACACTTACTGTTAAACAATGTTGCTTTGCGTTATGGATTCAGATTCGAACCGTCGTTTACAGCACCGGTCGTGCATAATGGCGCGGTCAGTCTGGGCTGGGGATTTACACTTGGCATTGTTAAAATTGATGCTGGTGCAGAAATCGGACGAAGAATCATTTACAGTGAAAATCTGATGACAGCTGATAACGATGACCTGAAGATATATCAAAATACAGCTAACGTCTTGCTCGGAGCAAGAATACCAATAGACAGATTATGGTAAAAAGTATCAGATATATATTTTTAGTTTTAATTGCTGCGATAAATTTTTTGTATGCAGCACCCGAAGAAATCTGGATTTTACATATAAATGATATCCACGGTGCTTTAGCGCCGAGTGACGCATTCTGGATGAATCCGGATTTTCCACCACCAATTGGTAATGCGCCAGCCGCAATCACGGTTATCAATGAAATCAGAGAGACCGCCGCGAAGAAAAATATTCCGGTTTTGATATTTGATACTGGGGATTGGTTTTCCGGCGCCCCGCTCGGAGACTTCACTTATGGTAAATCAGTAATTGAGTTCTTGAACTATATTAATATTGATGCCTCGGTCATCGGCAATCATGATTTTGAGTTTGGTCTGGATACTTTACAATCCTTAATTAGAATGCTTAATGCTCCGGTTTTTTGTGCCAATCTGGTTAAAACCGATACAGACTCAGTGCCGGATTTTCTTATTCCACACATGATATTAGAAGTTGAGGGAGTAAAACTCGGTCTGTTTGGCATTATTACTCATTATTTGACCGGCATGGTCAGTCCTGAGCATATGGCAGGATTGTCAGTGCAAAAGCATTATATCGGTGCTGCGAAAAGTGTCCGGGAATTACGAGAACAGAGTGCCGATATTATCATCGGACTGACCCATTCTGGATTTAGTCATGACCAGCGTCTGGCTGATTCTGTGCCCGGCATTGATGTCATAATCGGTGGACACAGTCATACTGGTGTTCAGCCACCCAAAGAAATGCCGCGCTATCATACTATCATCAACCAGGCTTATTCGCGTTTAACTGCAATTGGAGTCCTTAAATTACAAATTGACCCCCAGACAAAAAAGATTGCCGGTTATGATAGTGAGTTGATTAATTTGTTCGGTGAAGAACAAATCTTAGATAAGCAGTATTTAAGCATTCTCCACGAGTGGCAGGAAGCGGTTGAAACCGGATTTGATAATGTGCTTGGAGTGTCAAAACGGGAGCTGACCCGTTCTGGTTTTGAAGAATCACCGGTTGGTAATTTTATTACCGATGCGATGCGTGAATATGCCCAAGCAGATATTGCCGTGACTAATTCGGGTGGAATAAGGGCAAACATACCAGCGGGCAATGTAACCTATCGTGATTTATATAAAGTAGAAGCATTTGGCAATACAATCGTAATGATGACCATGACCGGTGCTCAAATCTGGCAGATGCTCGAGGTTTCGGTGATTGGTTATCATGCAATCTTTCAGGTGTCAGGATTGAAAATGGTGTATGACCGAAAAGCGCCACCCAATCAGAGACTTATTTCAGTAGAAATCGACGGAAAGCCGCTCGATATGGAAAAAGAGTATAAAATAGTAACTAACAATTTCCTGGCAGCGGGCGGCGGTGCTTATGGTATTTTTCGAGACGGTAAAAATGTCGAAGATACTTATACTTTGATAAGAGATGTAATGGCTCAACATCTTAAAAAACACTCGCCCATAGATTATAAGATTGAAGGCAGAATAATCGCAAAGAAACAATGAAAAATAGATTTTGGATTTTTGTATTCGGAATTTGCTTAGGATTTGGGATTTGTAACTTAGGATTTAGTTATAATATCTACTGGGCAAACCTGCATTCGCACACAAGTTTATCTGATGGACAGGGAATGGTTGATGAAGCGTATTTCTACGCCCGAGATTCAGCACATATTGATGTTCTGGCAATTACTGACCATACTCATTATTTGACCGAAGTTGGTTATCAGTATACTCGAGATGTTGCTGAACAATTTACTGAGCCGGGAAGATTTGTCGCTTTAGCCGGACAGGAATTCGGTTCATTGGGTGCATTTGGCCATTTTTCCACATTTGAAGCAGATATGCTATATCCGTATTCGGTTAATGGCTTGGAACTGTTTTATAACTGGATTGCCGAACATAAAGCGATATCCCAGTTTAATCATCCCCGAGCCGGTGATTTTAAGAATCTTGTCTTTAATCGCAATGGAAATAAGTATGCAACTATGATTGAGGTTGTTAATGGCAGCGGAACTTACACGCCATACTATGAAGAATTGTATATTTTAGCATTAAATAATGGCTGGCATGTAGCGCCGGTTGCAAATCAAGATAATCATCGTAAAAAATGGGGTAATGCAACTACAACTTTAGGTCAAATTCCTTTAACCGGCATTTGGGCTGATACCTTGACCAAAGAAAAGATTTTAGAAGCAATGCTCAATAAGCGTGTTTATGCGGTCGAAGTCAAACCCGCCAATGACCGTATTTATCTTCGCGACTATTCGATTGGCAATACGAAAATGGGTGATGTCTATTATACGACAGATAAAAATATCAGTATCAATCTGTCGGTTGATGCAATTAACGATTTTTATAAGATTTATTTATATCGCAACGGCGTGATAGCGGATTCGGTTGTGGTCGATACTAATTATGTAAATATTACATTCAGCGATACGATGACAAACGGATATTACTTTATCAAAGGAATTCAACAGGATGGTGACCGATTCTGGACTGCGCCGATTTGGGTAATAAATCGGGCAGGGCCAACGGGCATCGAGGCCTGGCCAAATCCGATTCGAACAACGAGTCAGATCCGATATCCAGAAACATATGGTGCAGCAACAATGACAATTTATACAATGGAAGGTAAACAAGTATATAAAAAATATCAATCAAGACAACCAGTTATATTTAACTGGGATGGTGTGAGTGACAAAGGTGTCAGATTAGAAAATGGTATTTATTATGTCGTTATAAAAGTTCATATTGGAAATGGCGACAAAATATACAAAGGAAAAGTTGCTTTGCTGAGGTAGTAATGAAAAAAAATATTCTAATTTCGTGTCTTCTATTTTTCGCGCTTTCGTGGTTTTCTTTATCCTATGCAATATATTACAATATCCCGTATTTTGCAAAAAGCGCTGGTTTAGGTGAAGCAACAGTTAGTTCTTTAGGTGAGATATCAGGATTCTATAAAAATCCGGCAGTGATGAATTCTAATACGGTTAGTTTTAACCTGACTGAATGGCTGGTTGAGACCCGTGCCGGTTCAGTGATTGGCAGCTATAATATCAAAGATTATTTTATGCTCGGTGGTGGTTTGACCTATTTTTCATACGGGCAAATGCGGTCTTATGATGAATATGGCAATCCACTTGAGTATTTTTCAGCTGGTTTATGGCAGTATCAAATCAGTGCGGCAAAGCAGCTTTATAACCAAGTATCATTAGGTATTGGTTTAAAAGGATTACACCAGACTATTGCCCAAACCAGTGAAACAAAATTTATTGGTAATTTTGGTGTTATTTATTATGCAAAAATGTTTAATATCGGTATTAGTGTGCACGACCCGACCGATGTTTCTTTTGATGCCGGCGTATCAGTTAAACCAGTTCAAAATTTGGTATTGCTTGGCGCAATAAATTATCAAGAAGAGATAAAATTCAAAGCCGGTATTGAATATACATACCAGCCGATTGCTTTAAGAGTTGGTTATAATGAAAAGCATATTACTGCCGGAATCGGTTATATTCAAAAAGGATTTCAGTTTGATTATGCGATTGTTGACCACGATTTATTGGGTTTGACACACCATTTTAGTATAACAATAAAATAAGCACCCAAATAGAATTTAGACAGTCTAAATAAAAGAATGGAGCATGAATGGATTTAACTACCATGTTTAAAGTTAGTTATGGTATGTACATTGTCAGTTCAAGAAAAGATGATAAAATCAATGGGCAGATCGCCAATACCGTGATGCAGGTTACTGCCGAACCACCAAGTTTAGCAGTCTGTATCAATAAACAGAATCTAACTCACGAATACATAACATCAAGTAAAGTATTTACAGTTTCGATCATAACCGAAGCAGCTGATATGCCTTTCATCGGCAAGTTTGGTTTTAAATCCGGACGGAATATTGATAAATTCAGTGATACCAATCATAAGATTGGCATAACCAAGGCACCGATTGTAACGGATTTTACATTAGGTTATATAGAGTGCGAGCTTACGAGCAGTCTTGATTGCGGCACTCACACTATGTTTGTCGGTAAGATTATTGCAGCAGAATTACTCAATGATAAAGAGCCGATGACTTATGCTTATTATCATTTAATTAAAAAGGGTAAATCACCCAAAACTGCACCGACCTATGTAAAACCAGAAGACATTAATAATAAAAAAGATAAACAAGAGGAGAAAAAAATGGAAAAATACCGTTGCGTAGTATGTGATTATATCTATGACCCGGCTCAGGGTGACCCGGATTCAGGCGTTCAGCCGGGTACGGCATTTGAATCACTTCCAGATGATTGGGTGTGTCCGGTTTGCGGGGCAGATAAATCACAATTTGAAAAAGCATAAAAGATAATATAATATATTTAAGATTCAGAAGGAGTTATTAATGGCTGACGAAGCATTAAAGATGTTTTGTTATCAATGTTCCCAGGCGGCAAAAGGAACCGGCTGCACTGTACGAGGCGTTTGCGGGAAAGAGCCGACCATTGCACGATTACAGGATAATTTATTATATGCGATTAAAGGAATTTGTGCCTATCTTTATCATGCCCGAGAACTGGGTGTATCAGATTCGGAAATCGATGCATTTTTAGAATCAGGATTTTTCTCGACTCTGACTAATGTCAATTTTGATTCAAATCGGTTTTTAGAATTTGGTCTTAAAGCCGGACAAATGAATATCAAAGCAATGTCCGTTTTAAAACAGATACATATTAAAACCTATGGCGAACTAATACCAACCAAAGTTGAGACCGGTACCAAAAAAGGCAAAGGTATATTAGTAACCGGACATAGTCTGAAAGCGCTCGAAGAACTTTTAAAGCAGACTGAAGGTACTGGTATAAATGTCTATACTCACTCAGAAATGCTGCCGGCACACGGCTATCCAAATTTGAAAAAGTATCTGCATCTGGCAGGAAATTTAGGCAAGGCATGGTATGACCAGAAACAGTTATTTGCGAAATTTCCAGGTGCGATATTGGGTACATCAAACTGCGTTTTATTACCGACTGATGAATATCGAAACCGGATGTTTACAATGGGCGTAACCGGGCTTCCTGGTGTCAAACATATTCAAGGATTTGATTTTAAACCGCTAATTGAGATAGCACAAAGTCTACCTGATTTGGAAGATAAACCAGGTGATGTTGTTTTGACTACTGGCTATTCTAAATCAGTCGTTTTATCTTTAGCCGGTAAAATTGCCGGACTGGTGATGAGCGGTAAAATCAAGCGATTCTTTGTTGTCGGTGGCTGCGATACACCTGGTAAAAAAGGCGAGTATTACCGGAGATTTGTCGAGTTATTACCAAAAGATACGGTTGTGATTACGCTTGCCTGCGGTAAGTACCGGATTAATGATTTGGATTTAGGCGAAATCGATGGAATTCCGAGATTGATTGATGTTGGTCAGTGCAATGACACAATCGTGGCAATTGAAATTGCCCAGGCATTATCTGAAGCATTTCATATGCCGATAAATGACCTGCCTTTGACATTGGTTTTGACCTGGATGGAGCAGAAAGCAGTGGCAATCTTGTGGAGTCTCTTATCACTCGGGCTTAAAAAGATGTATGTCGGTCCGATTCTACCGGCATGGATAAATGAAGATATCTTAAAGGTATTGGTTGATAAGTTCGACCTGCGGCTCATATCTGAACCAGAAAAAGATTTAGCCGAGATAATGAAAAGATAAATATGATACGAGAAATTAAACCCAATATATATTCAATCGGCGCAATCGATTTTGACCGGCGCTTATTTGACGAACTGATTCCTTTACCTCATGGCACAAGTTATAATTCTTTTTTAATCAAGGGTTCAGAAAAAACGGCTTTAATCGATTCAGTTGACCCGACTAAAGAGCAGGATTTGATAAATAATCTTAAACAACTTGGTATAAATCAGATTGACTATGTGGTTGCCCATCACGGGGAACAAGACCATTCAGGTGTGATACCGGTCATTCTTAAGCATTTTATCGATGCCAAAGTCGTGACTAATGGGAAGTGTCAAGACCTGCTTAAAGAACTGCTTTTGATTCCAGATGACCGTTTTTTGGTAATTAAGGATAAAGAGAGTTTGTCATTAGGAGATAAGACGCTTGAATTTATTATGACACCCTGGGTGCACTGGCCTGAGACTATGCTCACTTATCTTAAAGAGGATAAGATTTTATTCACCTGCGATTTTTTGGGCTCGCATCTGGCAACCAGTGATTTGTTTGTTACTGACCAGGCATTGTATTACCAGTCAGCCAAACGGTATTATGCAGAGATTATGATGCCATTCCGGACTAATATCAAAGCACACCTTGAAAAAATCAAGAATTACCAGATTGAAATTATTGCGCCGAGCCACGGACCGCTGCATAATAAACCCGATTTTATTATCAATGCATATAAAGACTGGACATCAGATAATGTAAAAAACGAAGTTGTTTTGCCATATGTGTCAATGCATGGCAGTGTGAAAATAATGGTTGATTATCTTATCGATGCATTGATTCAGAGAGGCATTACAGTTAAACCGTTCAATCTGACGCAGAGCGACATTGGTGAACTGGCAATGGCACTGGTTGATGCGGCAACGATTGTAGTCGGCTCTTCAACCGTCCTGACTGGCCCGCATCCGCAGGCAGTTTATGCGGTATATTTAGCCAACGCACTGAGACCAAAAACAAAGTTAGCATCAATAATCGGTTCTTATGGCTGGGCAGGCAAAATGGTCGAAAAGATAAGTGAGATGATTCCTAATCTGAAAGTAGAACTTATCGAGCCGGTTATTGCTAAGGGTTATCCTAAACAAGAAGATTTTATAAAGTTAGATAAGCTTGCAGATAAAATCTTAAGCAAACACCAAGAACTCAAAATTATTTAATTTTACTCAAGTCTGTAACTGAAATGCGGCTAATCTATTTAGATAATCACTCAGGAACAAAGTTGGACCCGCGGGTATATGATGAGATAGTACCTTATTTAACCGAATATTATGGCAATGCGCAGAGCATGCATTCGTTCGGTTATAAATCAACCCAGGCAATTCAAAAAGCAAGAGAGCAGGTCGCACAATTGATTAATGCCAATGACAATGAAATCTATTTTACTTCGTGCGGTTCAGAATCGAATAATCTTGCTCTGAAAGGCATTGCCGAAGCTTATAAATCAAAAAGCAGGCATATTATTACTTCGAGCATTGAGCATGTTTCAGTGCTTAATGCATTAAAAAGATTAGAGCAAGCAGGATATGAGATTACCCGATTGCCGGTTGATAAATCTGGTATGGTCTGTCCGGATGATTTAAAACAAGCAATAAGAAAAGATACGATTTTAGTGTCAATTCAGCATGCTAATCCGGAAATCGGCACAATTCAACCAATCGAAGAATTATCGAAAATCGCCAGAGATAAGGGTGTTCTATTTCATACTGATGCAATTGCAACGACCGGTATAATTCCGGTAGATGTCAATCAATTAGGCATTGATTTATTGAGTCTGGCAGGTTCGCAATTTCATGGACCAAAAGGTGCAGCTGCATTATATATTAGAAAAGGCGTGAGAATAATCCCTCAAATTGAGGGTGGTGTCCAAGAACAGAATAAACGGGCTGGCACTGAAAACATTGCCGTAATTGTTGGATTGGGCAGAGCCGCAGAAATTGCGAGACAAGAGATGTCTGATAATCATATTAAGATGACCAACCTAAGAAATAAATTGATTAAAGAATTACCAGAAAAAATTCCTTACATATATCTAAACGGTCATCCCCAAAATCGCCTACCTCATAATGTTAATTTCTCGGTTGAGTTTATTGAAGGTGAAGGCATGTTATTATTTTTGGATGAAAAAGGTATTTACATTACAAGCGGGTCTGCCTGTACATCCAAGACTTTGAAAATGTCGCATGTTATGTCCGCAATCGAATGCGACCCGGCAATTGCGCAGGGTTCAGTGACTATGACCTTATCCAAATATAATACTGAAGACGATATTGATTATGTATTACAAGAGTTTCCGCCGATTGTCCAGAAGTTACGGGATTTGTCGCCGCTTTATGCTTATTTTAAAAAGACCGGTAAACGACAGGAAGCCGGACCAGGCACAAATTACGAACACGATCACGATCTTGAAGAATAAAAATTAACCACAGATGCACAAAGTCACCGAGTATTTTTTCTTATAATCATATTGACTTTCAAATCAATTAGTATTAAACTGACCATTGAATGTTTACTGAATTGGAGAACGCACCATGTTAAAAATCGATATTGTTAAGACTAAGAAAGATTGGCAGGATTTTATTGGCCTGCCCTGGACGATTTATAAAGATAATCAATACTGGATACCACCATTAAAAAGTGAAGTCAAAGAAATCCTTAACACGGAAAAGAATCCGTTCTGGGAGCATGCCCGCCGGGAAATGTTTCTGGTTAGGGATGATAAGAAAACGGTCGGACGGATTGTTGCGATTATCGATGACAATCATAACCAATTCCACGAAGATAATATCGGTTTTTTTGGATTTTATGAAAGCATCAATGATTTTGAAGTTGCAAAATTATTATATGATAGTGCCAAAAAGTGGCTGCAAGATAATAAAAAAGATGCGATGCGCGGACCTTTAAATCCGAGCCAGAATGATGAAATCGGATTTCTTCTGGAGGGATTTGACAAACCACCAGTCGTGATGATGACCTATACTCCACCATATTATTTAGATTTATCCGAACGCTACGGATTTAAAAAAGCCAAAGATTTATATGCACTGCTTAAAAATGCGCGAGAACCAGTTCCGGAACGCATTGAAAGAATGGTAGAAATAATAAGAAAAAAGAGCCGTGTTAAAGTCCGAACCGTTGATATGAAACATTTTAATCGCGACCTCCGACATCTAAAAGACATTTATAATGCAGCCTGGGAGAAAAACTGGGGATTTGTACCAATGACCGATAAAGAAATTGATCTGACGGCTAAAAAGATTAAACAGTTTATTGACCCGGGTCTAGTGGTTTTTGCCGAAGTCGATGATAAACCGGTCGGTGTTGTGGTGACCATACCAGATATCAACCAGGTATTAAAAAGACTCAATGGTAAATTAGGACTGATCGAAATGGTCAAATTTTTATATTACCGGAGAAAGATTGACGGCACCCGTGCCCTTATCGGCGGCATAAAAAAAGAATTTCGTCAGAGCGGTATCATAAGTCTCTTATTTTATGAAAGTATCAAACATGCTCAAAAACATGGTTATAAATGGTGTGAATTTGGCTGGAACCTGGAAGATAATGATTTAATCAATCAATTCGATATGGCAATCGGCGGTAAGATTTACAAGAAATATCGGATTTATGAGATGAAGATTTAGAAAAATTATTTTGTACAAAAAATAAGCAAATACTAAATAACCTTTATAGGAGGCATTATGTCAGAGAATAAAAAAATTCTTACCAATAATTTTGGTAAGCCGGTCAATGACGACCAGAACAGCAAGACCGCCGGAATGCCTGGTCCGACCGTGATGGAAGATATTCACTTGGTTGAAAAGCTTGCCCATTTTAACCGGGAGCGGATTCCAGAACGGGTTGTGCATGCCAAAGGCGCTGGTGCCGGCGGCTATTTTGAACTTACTAAAGATATGTCAAAATATACCCGAGCAAAATTTCTGACCCAGGTCAGCAAAAAGACCGAAGTGTTTGTTCGGTTTTCCACGGTCGGCGGTGAAAAAGGTTCGGCTGATGCGGCGCGTGACCCGCGCGGTTTTGCAGTCAAGTTCTATACTGAAGAAGGCAATTATGACCTGGTCGGTAATAATACGCCGGTCTTTTTTATCCGTGACCCGATTAAATTCCCGGATTTTATCCATACCCAGAAAAGAAATCCGGCAACCAATGCCAAAGACCCGGATATGTTCTGGGATTTTCTGTCTCTGACACCTGAGTCGGTGCATCAGGTTACGATTCTCTTTTCAGACCGCGGCACACCGAAAAATTACCGTCATATGCACGGATTTGGCGGGCATTCATTCAAACTATGGAACGATAAAGGAGAATTTGCCTGGGCAAAATTCCACTTTAAGACTTTACAAGGAATTCAAAATCTGACCGGGCAGGAATCGACTAAACTATCCGGTACAAATCCTGACCATGCGACCGATGATTTATTCCATGCCATTAAACGCGGTGAATATCCAGCCTGGGAAGTGCAGGTGCAGATTATGACACCAGAACAGGCAGATAAATACCAGTTCAATCCATTTGATATGACCAAGGTTTTACCGCACGCAGATTTTCCAGTCATACCAATCGGTAAAATGGTGCTCAACCGCAACCCGGAAAATTATTTTGCCGAAGTTGAACAGTCAGCTTTTTGCCCGGGTAATTTTGTGCCGGGTATTGGTCCGTCACCCGACAAAATGCTGCAAGCACGCATGGTCTTTTATCACGATGCCCACCGCTACCGGCTTGGACCAAATTATCATCTGATTCCGGTCAATTCGGCAAAAGGTGTGAAAACGAACAATTTTCAGCGCGATGGTGCAATGCGGGTTGATAATAATGGTGGTTCTGGACCAAACTATTATCCGAACAGTTTTCAGGGACCAGTGCCAGCACCGGAATTTAAAGAGCCGGGCATTGATGTTACAGGTAAAGTCGGGCGATTTGCTTATACTCATCCGAATGATGATTTTGTGCAAGCCGGAAATCTGTATCGAAAAGTGATGAGTGATATGGACCGCGAACATCTGATTGGCAATATTGTTGACCATCTTGGAAATGCCCAAAAACGAATTCAACTACGACAAACCGCAATTTTCTATAAAGCTGATATAGACTATGGCACGCGAGTCGCACAAGGTTTAAAACTCGATATCAAAGAAGTCGAACGCTTATCAAAAATGAGTGCGGAAGAACGAGCACAAGCTACTCAATAAAATATAACAGATAATTAATTACGGGTGTGAGCTTATTATTAAGTTTGCACCCGTTTTAATTTTAGATAACTATCATAATTTGCGAATGTTGTCACAGGCTTGACATTAATTGATAATCATATATATTAAAGTATATTTTTAACAGCAGGGGGCGCTATGAAAAAGATAGTGTTTTATCTGATTATTAATTTATTGCTTATTTCAGGCTTATCTGGGCAATGGCTTGAGACGACAATTCCAGTCGGACTTAATCCGAACCATTTGGTTTATAATTCGACCAATAATAAAATATATACTGCGAATTGGGGATATGGCGGAATGAATATCACGGTCATCGATGGTGCGACCAATAGTGTCATCACAACCGTACCGATTGGCGGATATGCGCACTCATTATGTTATAATGCGATTAATAATAAAATATATGCCGCGATGCCATACAGCGATTCAATGGTTGTGCTGGATGGCGCGACTGATATGATTATTGCCCGAATCCGAACTGGCGCTTATCCATACCGACCCTTGCATAATCCGACTGACAACAAAATATATACGGCAAACTGGACCAGTAATAATGTTACGGTTGTTGACGGCGTAACCAATAACGTAATAACTACAATTACACTCGGCTCGCCGACTTCTTTAGGTCCGGTTGACTTAGGATATAATCCAACCAATAATAAAGTTTATTGTGCAAATTGGGCGAATAATACGGTTACGATTATTGACGGCGCGACTAATAATATTATTCAAACTATCCAGACCGTAACTTATCCGCGTTCATTTGTGCATAACCCGGCAAATAATAAAATCTACTGGGCAAATTCGAGTTCTGCCAGTTGTAATGTTATTGCGCTTGACGGTGCGACTGACAGTATTATTGCATCAATTCCGGTAACACGCGTACCTTACAATCTTGAACTTAATACAATCAATAACAAAATTTATTGCACAAACCAGTGGCGTGATACTGTAACTGTGATAAACAGCGCAAATGATTCGATTATTGCGACGATTCGGGTTGGTGACGAACCTTCGGCGCTAATATACAATCCGATTAATAATAAAATCTATTGTGCTAATGCCGGTACTTATTCAACAATGGGTACCACGGTTTCAGTTATCGATGGTATAACTGATAATGTTATAACCATAATTACAGTCGGCAATGGTCCGAAAGCGTTTGCTTTTAATCCGCAGTATAACCGCATTTATGTTGCAAACTATTATGGGAATAGTGTCTCTGTAATTCGTGATTCGCTGACCGGAATCGAAGAAATTGAAAATAGTAAATTGAAAATTGTAAATTTTACCGTATATCCGAATCCGGCAAAATCGTATCTTATTGTTCAGTTTTCGCAAAGTATGTTTAATCCCCCTCACCCTAACCCTCTCCCTCGAGGGGAGAGGAAAAAGGAGAGGGTGAATACAGAGATGAAAATATTTGATGTGTCGGGAAAAATAGTAAAACGTTCAGATATTACAAGTAACGAAACTCGCATCTCACTCATTAGTATAAAACCAGGCATCTATTTTGTGCAGATTGATAATCATGAGATAATCGAAAAGATAATTGTGACAAATTAATAAAAAGTTTTTTAAATGTATTTACGATGCATTTTCCCAGTGGCAGTAACCTCTTCGGCAACCATTTCGCGAAGAAGTTAGACAACCTATACACGAACATATACACGAGCGATTTGACCAGAGATTGGACAGGATACTTGTTTGGATGCCGAGATGTAGGTTGGATAAGATGTTCGAGCAGATGTTATGATATAAGATGATAAAACTCATCCGAAATCTATTGCAGATGCCAGTACATAAGCATATGCAAGACCCATGGGGGGAATACTCCCCTTGCCAAAGCAGTTTTTGGTTGTTAGTTGTTGGTCGTTGGTAAGTTAGAAGAAAAAAACACTTGATTTTTCATTATATTGGCGGTATAAGTTATAATATATGGAAAATGAGATGCTGAATCAAGTTCAGCATGACAAAACGATAATGCGACTGATACAAGCTCGACATGACAAAGCGGTGCAGAGATGTCAAATCGAGTTTGGAATGACAAAATAGAGCGTTCTGAATGATACTTTTAATAACTGTCACCCTGAACTTGATTCAGGGTCTATATTACTATAGAAATACGAGATTCCGAATCAAGTTCGGAATGACAGAAGGACATAGATTCCGGATTAAATCCGGAATGACAAACTATATTGAGATGCTGAATCAAGTTCAGCATGACAAAGGAATTGATGCATAAAATTACACAAATATTAGCTAAAGATATTGGTTGGTTACTTGCCTTATATCGTAAACAATCCCATTTAACTCAATTAGACATTGCGAAACGATTGGGTCTTTCCAGTAAATCAGGAATAGTCACAATTTCAAGGCTCGAAAAAGGCAAATTCAAAAACTTATCTTTAGATTTAATATTGGGATTCCTCACTATCTGTGAAAAGCCGTGGACGGCTTTTTTTGAGAAATTGGCAAATATCTATTTTGGTAAAAAACACTGGCAGATAGTTGGAAAGGTGCCAGCCGTGTTTTCAAATAAGAAGACAGATAAAGCCGTGGCTAAATATTTGCATAGTATGGATACTAAGTTTGCTTATAAGCAGAAGATAAAACCTTTAACCGAATTTCAGAAACAGAAGATGGCGACCGGTTATGCAAGACATCAGGCATTTATGAATATGATTGAAAAAGATATTACAAGATATTTAGGTGATTCAGGCGAACCATATGGATTGAATCAATTTTATAAAGCCTTTGCCAGACAATATTACAGTTGGAAGAGGAAACATCAGCCACAGATGGACGCTGATAAGAAGAAAGAAAAATCATCCGTGAATATCCGTGGCTTGGATTTAGATAAAATCTTCGAGCGATGGATGAATAGGGGACTGAAGCGGGAGAGTTTAGAAAAGATAAAAGAGATTGTGGAAAAACATTTACCACAGAGACACGGAGACACAGAGAAAGAACTGAATCATAATTAGTATTTTGAAGTCAAATAACATATTAAGGAGATAATATGGATGTCAAACAAGCAATAGAAAAGAGAAGAGCATACCGGTCATTAGACCCGGTTGAGATTACGCAAGAGTTAATCGAAGATTTGGCAAAGTCAGCGCATTTGGCGCCGTCGTGTTTTAATAACCAGCCCTGGCGGTTCTGTTTTGTGTATGATAAAGAGATGCTCGAAAAGATGAAGACAACGCTATCTAAAGGTAATGACTGGGCATATGACGCTTCAATGATGATTGCGGTATTTTCGAAAAAAGAGTTTGATTGTATTATTCATGATAGAGAATATTATCTTTTCGGCTGCGGCATGGCAGTTGGATTGATGATGCTCAGAGCAACTGAGCTTGGTCTGGTCTGTCATCCGATTGCCGGATATAGTCCGAAAAAAGTGAGAGAAGTGCTCGAAATTCCAGATGAGATGAATGTGATTACTCTGATTATGGTCGGCAAGCACTCGGATACAATCAAACCAGTATTATCTGAAAAACAAGTACAGGATGAAAAAGAAAGACCGGTAAGGTTTGAATTAGATAAATTTGTTTATCATAATAAATATTCAACCACGAATATACACGAATAAACACCGATTAAACAGAGATGCTGAATTAAATTCAGCATAACAAAGTTATATCTTGACAAGTTATGAGCATATGCTTATAATTAATATATGGCAAGACCTTGTTGTTGTCGCCGAGTTCGTATAAATCCCAGATTCAATTATTTCAAGCCCTGCGGTATGCCGATGCGTAAATTACAGGAAGTCAATCTGACACTGGATGAACTGGAAGCAATCAGACTGGCGGATTTGAATGGTATGTATCAGGAACAAGCCGCACAATCAATGAATATCTCACGACCGACTTTTGGACGGATTATTGAATCTGCCCACAAAAAAATTGCCGAAGCATTAGTTAAAGGTAAAGTATTAAGAATTGAAACTAAACCAGTTAATTTATCTTTAAAGAATATTAAAAAGGAGAAAAGATATGAAGATAGCATTTGCATCAGATGACGAAAAAACGATTGCCGGTCATTTTGGCAGAACCCGTGGATTTGTAATATTTGATATTGAAGATAAAGAGATAAAAAAGCAGGAATACCGCATAAATACTTTTACTGGTCATGCCCGCGGTATCAAGGATTCTCAACATAACCATAATTGGCACTCACCAGTTCTGGAAGCGATGAAAGATTGCCATGTAATAGTTACACAAGGAATGGGTGTCAGTATGTATAATTATTTAATCCAGGCTAAAATTCAAGTTTTTATTACTAAGATGTCAGATATAAAATCAGCATTGAATAGTTATTTACAAGACGAACTTGATAATAATCTTCATTTTGAATGCGGCCACAAACACAGTTAGACAAATGCACAGGTATGGTTTATAATGAATGATGTGATTATTAAGGTATCACAACTGACAAAAGTTTTTAAGGATATAACTGCGGTTGACCATATCTCTTTTGAAATAAAACAGGGCGAGGTGTTTGGTTTTCTCGGACCAAACGGCGCGGGCAAGACGAGCACAATCAGAATTTTGACCGGTATTTCCAAACCAAATCAAGGTAGCGCTTCAATCTTAGGTTTTGACATCAGTTCAGAAATGGTCAGGATAAAAAAGTATATTGGCGTGGTGCCTGAGATTTCCAATTTGTATGACGAATTGTCCGGCTTGGATAATTTAATATTTATGGCACAGTTATACGGCGTGCCGAAAGCAGAGCGAAAAAATAGGGCAGAGGCATTGCTCGAAATGTTCAATTTATATGAGCGCAAACACAGTCTTTTTCGTACATATTCACGCGGTATGAAACGGTCTTTAACCATTGCCGCAGCATTAATCCATAATCCAAAAATACTGTTCTTGGACGAACCGACTGTTGGATTGGATGTGATGGCAGCTCGTTCTTTGCGCAACTTGATAAGTAATCTGCATAAACAGGGTATGACCATTTTTCTGACCACACATTATTTAGAAGAAGCAGATTTATTATGCGATAGGGTTGCGATTCTGGTCAAAGGTAAAATAATCGCGACTGACTCACCAGCCCGATTAAAATCAGCCAATCAAGACCAATCTGTGATTGATGTTGTATTTAGTAATAATGTTACACCATTGATAAATCAATTTGCCGACGCTTTGCCCGAAAATAAGATAACTGCCATTGATAATAATAAACTGAGAATTTATGGCGGCGTGCCGAATAAGGTTTATCATAATTTATGTGTTATTGCTCATGACAATGGTCTGGAAATCGAATCGATTAATAGCATCAAACCGAGTCTGGAGGACGCTTTTATTAAGATTACCGGCTTGAGCCCGAACATAATGAGGACTGAGAAGGGAAAGAAATAAGATGTGGCGGGATAATTTACGGGCGATTTATTATATCGTGCTTAAAGATATCAAAACTTATTATTTAAAACCGCCATCAATCAGCTGGGGCATAGTTTTTCCAATTGCCTGGACCTTGGCTTTTTATCTAAGACATCCGGGCGGATTTATTAATTTAATACCCGGACTCATTGCCATGACGATTCTGTTCAGCACAACTGCGGCTGAAGCAGTGGTTATCAATTTTGAACTTAGGCTCGGCTCCTTAGAAAGATTATTATTAGCACCGGTCAATTTATCAGCCGTGCTTATCGGAAAGATTTTAGGGGGAGTCGTATTTGGTTTGATGATGACAATCGTGATTACAGTTGGTTCGACTCTGGTGCTTGGTATCTATCCAAATTATTTTCATCTGTTTCTAATTATTATTCCTTCATTATTCGTATTTGCATCATTAGGTGCACTCTTGTGCGTTTTGGTTAAAGAAGTATTTGAAGCTCAGACCCTGCTCAATCTGCCCCGTTTTCTGATGATATTCTTAAGCGGAGTTGTCTATCCGATATCAGCAATGCCCGCTGCCTTGAGATATTTCTCATATATCCTGCCTTTGACTCATACGGTCAATGGTCTGCGTAATGCATTCGGAGCGGGTTCAAATACAACGGTTATTTATGAAATGCTGATTCTCTTTGGATTCTTCTTGCTATTTTTAATACCGGCGGTTAAATTATTAAGCAAGAAATTTGAATAAAACAGCATCGAAACTAAAATAGCATAGTCTAATAATTATAAAAATGATTGATAAAATATTAATTGACATAATAAAAAATCTTAGATACAATTAAATCAAGCAGATAAGAAAAGAAAGGAGCCAAATATGGCAAGTAAACAATTGATGGAAATGATGAACCAGGCAATTGCCCGTGAATTGCAGGTAGCAGTACAATATATGTGGCAGCATGTGATGTGGAAAGGTGTCAAAGGTTTTGCAGTCAAAGATGAACTCAAAGCAATCGGTATTGCCGAAATGAAACATGCCGAAGCCATTGCCGAACGACTGGCATTTTTCGGAGGAACCCCAACCACAAAACCGTCGCCGATTTTTATCGGTAAAAATCTCAAAGAGATGCTTATGGCCGACAAGAAAGACGAAGAAGGTGCGATTAAATTATACCGCGATATCATCAAGCTCGCTGCTAAAGAAGAAGACCATACCACCAAGAAATTATTTAAATCAATCCTTGGTGATGAAGAAGAACATCTTGATACCTTTAGTGGTTTATTAGAAGAAATTTAATAGGTGAAAATATGAAAGCGAAAAAACAAGCCAAAAAAACATATAAAAAAGGTTCAGCTTATGTTTGCAATCTGTGTGGATTAGAAGTTACGATTAAGAATCCTTGTGATTGTGGAGAATGTGCAATTGCCTGCTGCGGTCAGGTCATGAAACCGAAAAAGAAATAGTATCAAAGGAGTTAAAATGACAACCAAGAAAACCAAGAAAGCAAGCAGCACAAAAAAGAAGCAGTACCGATGTAAAATCTGTGATTTGCTGGTAACTGCTGAAAACTTTTGCGGTTGCAGAAAAGAATGTGAAATAATTTGCTGCGGCAAGGTAATGACTCCGGTTAAATAATAAGGAGCAGATATGACTGTAATTTCTCAAGTTTATAAGTGCAAAATCTGCGGTAATATTGTTGAAGTGCTTCATACCGGCATTGGAACTTTGGTTTGTTGCGGTCAGCCGATGGAACTCTTGCCGGAAAAGAATTCTGATGTCGGATTAGAAAAACATGTACCGGTGATTGAGAAGACTGCTCATGGCGTCAAGGTCAAAGTCGGTTCAGTACCGCATCCGATGGAAGAAAAGCATTTTATTGAATGGATTCAGATAATTGCCGATGGTAAATATTGCCGTAAGTTCTTAAAACCAGGTGATGCACCGGAAGCAGAATTCGAGATACAAGCAGAAAACATTTCTGCCCGTGAATTCTGTAATGTCCACGGACTCTGGAAAGCATAATTACCACAGAGACACAGAGGCGCAGAGAAAATAAATAAATTAAAAGATAGTTATATTTTCCCCTTATCACGATTAAATTTAATTGAAATAAGAGGATTTATTTTTGATATTTGATTTTTAATATTTAATATGTTCTTCAAAGACCCGGTTTGTAATATGGAGATTACTGAACAAGAACAAGCCGGTCAGTATGAATATAAAGGTATAACCTATCATTTTTGTAATCTATCCTGCCTGGAAAAGTTCAAAACAAATCCGGAAAAATTTCTAAACAAACCAGATTTTTCAAAACCCGAACAAATGGCAGATAAGAAAACCGGGAAAACTGAAATTATTAGTATTCCAATACTGGGAATGACCTGTGCCAGTTGTGTCTTAACTATTGAAAAAGCAGTTTCAAATTTACCTGGTGTTGCGCAAGTCAGTATTAATTTTGCCAGTGAAAAAGCAGTTGTCGAGTATGATAAGAAAATCACATCTCTGGACGAGATAAAAGCAAGGATTCAAGAGGTTGGTTATGAAATCGGCAAAGATGCATCATCAGGAATCGACCCGACCAATCAGGCATGGCAAAAAGCAAAATCGAGGTTGATACTCGTGTGGATATTTACGATACCAATTATTGTGCTGATGTTTCTGCATATGATTCTGGGCGTGCATCTACATGAGATGGATATGATAATGCTTGGTTTAGGTGGTTTAGCGGTTTTAATACCAGGATTTAATACATTGAAAGCAGGAATCAATTCAATCCGGCACGGCTCCGCTTCAATGGATGTTTTGATTGGTATTGGAACCCTTGCTGCTTTAATGACCGGCTTGGTCAAGTTATTTCAGATACCGATTGAAAATTATGCGGGTATTGCCGGTATGATTATGGCATTTCACCTGACTGGCCGGTATATTGAAGCAACATCTAAAGGCAGGGCATCCCAGGCAATCAAACGATTAATTCAACTTGGCGCTAAATCAGTTACGATAATCGTTAATAAAACTAAACAGGTAATACCGATTGAAAATTTACAAGTCGGTGATGTTATGCTGGTTCGACCTGGTGAAAAAATACCAACCGACGGTGAAATTATTTCAGGTACCTCTAATATTGATGAGTCAATGGTTACAGGAGAACCGATACCAGCTCAAAAGAAAACAGGGGATAAGGTTATCGGAGCAACAATCAACCAGAATGGTTTATTACAAATTAAAGCAACCAAAGTCGGCAAAGATACTTTTTTAGCCCAGATAATTAAATTAGTCGAAGAGTGTCAGGGTTCAAAAATACCGATTCAAGAATTTGCGGATAAAGTTACTAGTCGTTTTGTGCCAATTATTGTTATAATTGCAGTAGCAACATTTTTTGGCTGGTTATTTTTAGCACCATCTTTAAAAGGAATTTTAGTTTGGGCAAACAGTTTTTTACCCTGGGTCAATCCAAACTTATCTTCAATTTCTTTGGCAATATTCGCCGCAGTTGCCGTTTTAGTTATTGCTTGTCCATGCGCATTGGGACTGGCAACACCAACTGCTTTAATGGTCGGTTCTGGAATCGGTGCTGAGCGCGGAATTTTATTCCGGTCCGGCGAAGCAATTCAAACCTTAAGAGAAGTAAAGGCAGTTGTCTTTGACAAGACCGGCACGATTACTAAAGGAAAACCTGAAGTAACTGATATTTTCCTGGTTAGTAATATATCTGAAGATAAATTATTAACATATACAGCGAGTCTGGAGAGTGGCTCAGAACATCCTTTGGCAAATGCAATAATCAAGACCGTCCAGGAAAAAGGCTTAACGATTACAAACCCAACTGATTTTCAAGCTATAACTGGAAAAGGAATTCGTGGTAAAGTTGATAATATAAATATAATAATCGGCAACAAAATGCTGTTTCGAGAAAACGAGATTGATTTTAGTTCAAACACAGATAAAATAGCGGAAATGGAAGAACATGCAAAAACAGTGATACTTGTCGCAGTTGACTATAAATTGGCAGGAATTATCGCCATTGCCGATTCGATTAAGTTGGATGCACCAAAATCAATATCAGATATCAGAGTAATGGGCATCGATGTGATTATGTTGACCGGTGATAATCAAAAAACTGCGCAAGTAATCGGCAAGAAGGTCGGAATCGAAAAAATTATTGCGAATGTATTACCTCAAGATAAACAAAAAACGATCACCGAACTTCAGCAGGCGTATACGCTTGTTGCAATGGTTGGCGATGGTATCAATGACGCGCCGGCTTTGACACAGGCAAATGTCGGTATTGCGCTAGGAACCGGTACCGATATTGCAATTGAATCAGCAGATGTAACTTTAGTTAAAGGAAATCTAAGTGAAGTCGTGACCGCAATAAAACTATCTAAAGCAACATTTCGAAAGATTAAACAGAACCTGTTCTGGGCTTTCTTTTATAATTTGATTGCGATTCCTTTGGCAATCTTCGGTCTTATGCATCCGCTCATTGCTGAAGCAGCAATGGCAGTAAGTTCAGTCAATGTCGTGACCAATTCAGTAAGACTCAAAAAACTCAAAATTTAGCATACCCTTAACAGAAAAATTGCACACATAATTACCAGCGTGAATATCATTATGAATATCATAGTTATAAAAATGCAAACCTCTTAAAAAAACACTTGACAAAATGGAAAAAATATGTTAATTTACTTTGTGAAGATAGGGGAAAAAGATATGAAAAAAGAGACTAAATTAATAAGAATTCCAGTTTTGGTGGGAAGCACCATATGAAAAGTAAAATGACTAACAAAGCAAAACACTGTTATGATTTATTCTGCGCGCAATGCGGCATGGGAATCGCGGTAAAAACTCGCGGTGAGTGCCCAGGGACAGATGTGATGTTTGTCTGCTGCGGTGAAACGATGAAATTGAAAAAATAGACAACATAATAAAAGCGAATCTTCTATCTGTATATTGAGTCTAATTAAGTATACATAATAAAAAAAGGAGACTTAATGGACTTAAAAATATACAAGTTGGAAGATTTGATTTTAACTGCCTTGAAAGCAGAGACTGACAGCAAAGATATCTACGCCAAGTTAGCTGACCGGGTTGAAAACTTCCTGTTAAAAGACCGATTCAATTTTCTTTCCAATGAAGAACTTAAACATTATCAGTTTTTTGAAGCGTTATACAAGCAGGATTTTCCAGATAAGCAGATAGTTCTACCCAAAAAGAGTCCGGTACCGCTGCCAGAAATTAATTTAACTGAAAGTATTCCAATCAGCGATATTTTGCAGGACGCGATGAATGCGGAAAAAAGTGCCCATGATTTTTATCTGGGTATTGCCGAGCAGTATCATAATAAACCTGAAATCGAAAAGATGCTGATCTATGTCGCCAAGATGGAAATGGGACACTACCGGTTAATCGAAATTGAACGAGAGAATGCCGAAAAGTTCGAAGGATATAATATGGATTTTCCGTTGATGCATATTGGTGCGTAATTACCGAAAGGATATAAAATGAAAAAATGGCGATGTACAGTTTGCGGTTATATCCATACTGGAGAAGAACCGCCGGATAAGTGCCCAAATTGCGGTGCTCCCAAAGAAAAATTCGTGGAAATGAAAGACGAATCCGACATCATTCATATGCACTACGGGCAAAAATTATCGTATAGTATTAATGTCGAAACTAATCCGTTTTTCGGTGACTATGCTTCATTAGCACCATTCATCTATAATTTACCGGTTGGCAAACGAGTTCCTTTACATAAACACCCGACCACTGACGAGCTTTTTTATGTGCTGAAAGGTAAAATCAAATTCAAAGTTGGAAATAAAGAGATTATTGCCGTTCCTGGTGATGTTGTCGAAGGAAAAATGGACATACCTCATACATTTGCTAATGTCGGTGATGAACATGCTGCTTTTCTGTCGGTCAAAGGACCAAAACCGGTTGATTTAATAATGCTTGAAAAAGAATAATTATCAATGTCAGATAATTGTTTAAACTCGATAAAAAGTTTTCAAGTATCCGTTTTAATTAATTAATACTTCTATGAAAATTAATCATGTTCAGGGTAAAAATAAAGGCAAGATTATGATCTATGCTTTAAGTACTTGCGGTTGGTGTAAAAAAACAAAAGCATTTTTAAAAGAAAATAATATAGCATTTGATTGTATTGATGTTGACTTATTGGATAACGAAGAAAGAGATAAAGTTGTAGCTGAAATTAAAAAGTGGAATCCACGAGTATCTTTTCCAACCATTGTCATTAATGATGATAAATGTATTGCTGGTTTTGATGAGGATAAGTTAAACGAATTAGTAAAATGAACCAGATTAATGTCGCAGAAACTGAAATCGAAGCACTATATAATAAAATAAAAATAGATGCCGAAGCAGGCGGTTATTATCTGAATTCCGACTTTGACTTCACTAAAGATTTAATCAAAGGACTATTAATCAACGAAAAACGGTATGGCTATCAATCCTGTCCGTGTCGGATTACGAGTGGCAGCAAAGAAAACGATTTGGATATTATCTGTCCGTGTGATTACCGGGATGCTGATTTGACCGATTACGGCGCCTGCTATTGTGCTTTATACGTATCACAAGCCATTGCCGAAGGCAGAGCAAAAGCCGGTTCGATTCCAGAACGTCGTAACCAAACAGGACAAGTTACAACAAACACGACAAATAAAACAGTTTCAACTTTACCATTGCCAGTCTGGCGATGCAAAGTATGCGGTTATCTGTGTGCCAGGGAATCAGCGCCGGAAATCTGTCCGATTTGTAAAGTTAAAAAAGAACGGTTTGAGCGTTTCGTCTAAATTTATGCAGGTCTGGCTTTATACTGTAATCAGTGTTATAATTGTCAGTTTAATATCCTTAATCGGTATTTTTTTCCTTGCCCTCAACATTGAAAAGTTAAAGAAAATATTGCTCTTTCTGGTTAGTTTTGCGGTGGGCAGTCTGTTTGCCGGTGCTTTTTTGCATTTGATTCCTGAATCATTCGAACATTTTGGTTTCGATTATAAAGTGCCGGTCTTTGTTTTAGTCGGCATTATTATTTTCTTTACTTTGGAAAAATTTCTACGCTGGCGGCATTGCCATATGGTTTCCTGCGATGAACATCCCCATCCGGTGGTTGCCATGAATCTGATTGGCGACGCGGTGCATAATTTTATTGACGGTATTGTCATTGGTGCCAGTTATCTGGTCAGCATTCCAATCGGCATCACCACGACGATTGCGGTGATTCTGCACGAAATACCGCAGGAGATTGGTGATTTCGGTATTCTGGTCTATGGTAAATTAAGCGTAAAAAAAGCATTGACCTATAATTTCTTATCCGCATTATTCGCAATTATTGGAGCGGTAGCATCATTGCTTATCGGCAGACATGCTGCGAATTATGCCTACTATGTTTTACCGATTACTGCCGGCGGATTTATCTATATTGCGGGATCAGATTTGATACCCGAATTACAGCATGATACCAAGCCCTTAAGGTCAATTTTGCAATTCGTATCCATATTATTAGGATTTGGCATCATGGTTATCCTGCAGTTTATTCATTAACATAAAATATATGGAAGTTCGACTTCCATATATTTTCGGCAAAAGGTGCGGGGTTGACATTTATTTAATTTTATTTTAGTATCAATTTATGGATTTAGGCAGAATCTGGGCTGAGATTGACTTAGACACACTTAATAATAATCTCAATACGATTAAGCAGACGCTTGGCAACAAAAAGGTTTTATTGGCTATCAAAGCCGATGCCTATGGACACGGCGCCAAAGAGATTGCCCTGGAACTGCAAAACCGGGTCTCGATGCTTGGTGTGGCCGGTGTTGAAGAAGGAATTTCCCTGCGTTACGGCGGTATTAAAACGCCGATATTGGTTTTGAGCCCGATTCCGTATTTTGAAATTAATGCGTTATGGGAATATGATTTAATCCCGACTATCAGTGAAATGGATTTTGCCCAGTCATTATATGAGAGCACGAAAAAGAAAGGCGCAAATATGCATGTGCATATTGAAGTCGATACGGGTATGGGCAGAACCGGGCTCGATTATGACAAAGCCTTAGAACAGATTCAACAGATTGCCTCTTACAAGTCAATTATTATCGACGGTATATTTACCCATTTTCCAGCCGCGGATAATGATATCGAATTTACCCGCCAGCAGATTGGCAAATTCAATAATTTATCTGACAAACTTAATACGGTCGGCATCAAGAATTTTATCAGACACTGCTCCAACTCAGCCGGTTTTCTTAATTTTCCGAATGCGGATTTTGACATGATTCGTCCCGGACTTGCGGTATACGGCATATATCCGAAAAATTTGATTCAGGAATGCCGTAATTGCGATTTGCATCCGGTAATGAGTTTACGCAGCCGGATTGTCAATTTGCGCTTTTTGTCCCAGGGACAGAGTATCAGTTATGACCGCAAATATTTTACCAAGCGTGATTCATTGATTGCGGTTATTACGGCTGGTTATGGCGACGGATTTCCTTATGCCATGAAAAACAGTGAAGTCATTATCAATGTCGGCGATGACAATCAGGTAATACCAAAACGGGCAAAAATCGTGGGCACGATCTGCATGGACTTGATAATGATTGATGTGACTGATATTCACGGCGTGAAAATCGGTGATATTGTTACTTTAATAGGGTCGGCAAACGGCGAGATTATTAATGTCTATGATTTGGCAAATTGGGCAAATACGATTCCGTATGAGATAACCTGTCAAATCAGTCCCCGGGTGCCAAGGGTTTTTATCAAAGATAAAAAAATAGTTTCGACCCGCAACCTTTTGCGTTTAATCGGTGATGACCGTTTGACCCCATTGTCAAATTCAGGCAAATAATTGTTTTGTGACCTTGAATAAATCAATAATTACAGTAGAATAATAGTAACAATAATGAAAAACAGATACTTTATCAAAGCCTACGGTTGCCAGATGAATCTGTACGAAGCCGGGGTAGTCAGCGCAATCATGGACCAGGCTGGTTTTGAGCAGACCGAATCGGAAACTGATGCGGATATTATTTATCTCATAACCTGTTCGGTGCGCAATCATGCCGAACAGCGCGCATTGGGCAGATTCAACTATTTCAAAGGCATGAAAAAAGACAAACCCGGTTTGATTATCGGCATACTCGGTTGCATGGCGCAGAGTTACAAAGACAAATTAAACACTGAACACGGTGCTGATATCGTTGCCGGACCAGACCAATACCGGATTTTACCCGAATTGATAAATACTTTTCAACAGACACAAATCCCGCAAAATGCGACCAGTTTTTCCTGTGAAAATTATGAAGGAATAATGCCCAGAAATAAGAGTAAGACAACCGGTTTTATCTCGATTATGCGGGGTTGTAATAATTATTGTACTTATTGCATTGTGCCTTATGTGCGGGGTCGGGAACGGTCAAAATCATTAGACCAGATAATCAAAGAAGCAGAAATCCTAGTTCAAAGCGGTGTCCAGGATATTACTTTGGTGGGTCAGAATGTGCTGGCATGGCGGCAAGACAATTTGGATTTTCTCGATTTAATCAAGGCAGTAGATAAACTCGACGGCTATACCCGGCTGCGTTTCATCACCTCGCATCCCAAAGATTTGACGCAAAGACATATCCAGACCTTTGCCAGTCTTAAAAAATTCTGTGCTCATATTCATCTGCCGATTCAGTCTGGTTCTGACCGAATTTTACAGCTTATGAACCGCGGTTATACCTGTGCCGAGTATATTGAAAAAGTCGAGACTGCCCGTAAAATTATTCCTGAGCTGTCTTTTACTACTGATATTTTGGTCGGCTTTCCATCAGAAACTGAAGCAGATTTTCAAAAGACAATTTGGGTAATCAAACAATTGCAGTTCGATTTTGCCTATATGTTCAGATATTCTGAGCGCCCATATACCAAATCACGGGATTTGAACGATAAGGTGCCGGAGCAAACACGCAGACAGAGATTGACTGATTTAATACAAACCCAGAACCAGATTACTGCGCGCAAAAGCAGCGAGCTGTTAGGCAGGCAAATGCAAGTGTTAGTCGAATCAAAAAACGGCACCCAGGCATATGCCCGCACCAGAACCAATAAGATTGTCATTATCAAAGAACCAGTCAAAACTGGTCAAACATATTTATGTCAAATTGACAAGATTGTCGGTTGGACACCAATCGGCAAGATTTTAGAAACTATAAAACAAGAGGAGGTCTTATGACCACGGTCCGAGTAGTAATTGTTTTTATTGTCGGTATTCTATTGATTATTTTAGCGTTACAAAACTCATCATCAACCGGTGACATCAAAGTCTTTTACCGCACTTATTATGGTTTATCCATGGCGGCGATTATGCTTTACGCTTTTGCTTTTGGTCTGATTGTCGCCGGGTTTTTCTGGCTGGTGAGCGAAATCAAACTACGCAGTGAATTGCGTCGCCAGAAAAAAGATAACGAAGCGCTTTTAACTGAACTCACAACCTTGCGCAATATGCCCCTGGATATGTCTTCAGGAAAGGAGTAAACAATGCCAATTCTTATCATAATTTTAGTTTTGATTGCAATCCTGGCTGCATTTCCAGTGGTGCGCGATTATATCAAAAAGAAACGCACGGTCAGCGTCTCATATACTGAAGGTTTAGCCGCGATGCTTGACCAGAAATTGGAACAGGCAATCGAACTCTTAAAACAGTCGGTGGCAACCGATTCGAATAATGTAGATGCCTATCTGCGCCTGGCAGATTTGTATTATCAAACAGGCGACCAGGAGCGGTCGGCAAAAATCTACGAGCGGCTGGCAGTCCGGCATAATATGACCCCGGACGAAGAGAAGAAAGTTTATCAGAACCTGGGTTACTATTACCTTGCAGTCGGGCGCAATCAGAAAGCAATCAGCATGTTCGAAGAACTGTTTAATATCGATAAACAGAACATTAAGAATTATGAAGCCCTGCTTTCGCTCTATTATAAGACCGAACGCTGGCAGGATTGTGAAGCGCTCTTGAAGAAAATCGAGAAAGTGCAACCCGACAAAAACAGGCTGGCACAATACTATATCGAATTCGGCAAACAGATTTTTGCTAAAAATCCTGACTCAGCAATCAGTCATTATAAACAGGCGCTCACTTATAACCGTAAATCGGTTGACGGCTTGATTGCCCTGGGCGAGTATTATTATAAACAAGGCGAGATTGACCTTGCCATAAAAATCTGGAACGAATTTCTCGAATACTATCCCGAAAAGAACTATCTGGTGCGCAGACAGCTCGAAAGGGCATATTATGATTTGAACCAATACGACGAAGTGGTAAACCTGTACGAGAAACTATTGAAAAAAGCGCCTGATGATACTGGTTTGTATGTTGTGATGGCTCAAATCAATGAAAAGAAAGAAGACTTAAACTCGGCAATCCGAATCTTAAATAAAATTCCGGTTGAAAAGAAAAAGGAAGTGCTGCCCCAGATCGAACTGGCAAAACTCTATCTTATGAACAATGACAGTCAAAAAGCCCGGCAAGTAATGGAAGCCTTGAGTGAGCAACTAAAGCAGAAGTGAGTTTGACTTTCGATAACTCACAACTCTTAACTCATTAACTCAAAAACCAATCATGCTTGAGCGGTTAACACCCTTATTACAGCAATATCACAAAGTCAAAGAGCGATATCAAGATACGATTCTTTTATTCCGGATGGGTGATTTTTACGAGATGTTTTATGACGATGCTAAAATCGGCGCCCAGGTATTGGGACTGACTTTAACTTCGCGCAGTCATGGCAAATCGACCCGGGTGCCGTTAGCCGGAGTGCCGGTCAAATCAATCGATACCTATATTGCCCGTTTGGTTCAGGCCGGTTTAAAAGTTGCGGTCTGCGAACAACTCGAACAGCCGGGCATTGCCAAACTCATTAAACGGGATGTTATTGAAGTCATCACGCCCGGCACAGTCCTGCGCCCGACCTTACTCGAAGCGCGCAAAAACAGTTATCTTTTAGCAGTCGTGCCAGACCAATCATTGTGCGGCATTGCATTTGCCGACCTGTCAACGGCTGAGTTTAATATTACCCAGATTCCGCTTTCTTCCTTGAACGAGACAATTCAGAAAATCGACCCTAAAGAAATTATTCTGCCCCAGACCTGGGAAAACCTGCAGCAGTTTGTCAAAGACAGTTCAGCGGCGCAGACCCGATTAGACCCATACTATTTTTCGTATGACTATGCATTTGAAAAGCTGACCCAACACTTTGCCGTGCATAATCTGGACGGTTTTGGTATTGACGACCAAGTTCTGGCAGTGCAGGCGGCTGGCGCCATACACTATTACTTAGAACAAACCCAGAAAAACAACCTGCCCCATTTTCGCAGGATTTCGACTTATCAGGAAAAAGATTATCTGTTAATCGATAAGATGACCCGCAAAAATCTGGAATTGACCGAACGGATTCGGGATAATTCTTCCCAATACACACTCTTATCAGTCTTAGACCAGACCAAAACTCCGATTGGAGCACGGTTAATCCGTCGCTGGCTTTTGGCACCTTTGCTCAATACTGGTCAGATTAAACAGCGTCAGGATAGCGTCTCAGAACTGATTTCAAAAAGTTATTTGTTAAAAGAATTAAGGGAAATCTTTGCAGATATTGGTGATTTAGAGCGTAATGCTTCACGCATTGCGGTTGAGCGGTGCAATGGACGGGACATTATTGCTCTGAAAAACTGGCTCAAAAAAATACCCTTAATCAGAGAACAATTAAACCAGACCCAATCTGCTTTGCTTCAGCATAATCTTGCCAGACTCGAAGAGTTTACAACCCTTGTCCAGGAAATTGAAAAGACCCTGAATGAAGAACAACCATTAACCATTAGTGAAGGCGGTCTTATAAAAACCGGATATTTAAAAGAACTGGACGAACTGCGCTCACTCGCTTCAAATGCTAAAGAATATATTGTCAAATTGCAAGCCCAAGAACGGCAAAAAACCGGGATTCCTAATCTCAGGGTCAGTTATAATTCAGTATTTGGTTATTACATTGAAATCACCAAATCACATCTCCATCTGGTGCCCAAGCATTATATCCGCAAGCAGACTTTGGTCAATAATGAACGGTATATCACGCCTGAATTAAAAGAATACGAGAACAAAGTCTTGAATGCCGAAGAGCGGATAAAAACGCTCGAATACGAACTCTTTGTCGATTTGCGAAAAAAAGTTGCTCTGGATGTAGTGAGAATTCTTGCGGTGTCACAGATTATCTCAGAACTGGATGTATTAGCAAGTCTTGCCAAAATAGCGATTGATAACAATTATATTAAACCAGAAATCAACGAGACTGACCTGCTCCAAATAATTGACGGACGGCATCCGGTTATAGAAAAACTTGTTTTAGAGCCGTTCATACCCAATGATACGAATTTAGATTTGGAAAACAATCAGATATTACTAATCACGGGTCCGAATATGGCTGGTAAATCAACCTATTTGCGTCAGGTTGCGTTAATTGTGATTATGGCACAGATTGGTTCATTTGTGCCGGCTAAACACGCAAAAATCGGGGTTGTGGACAAGATATTTACCCGGATTGGTGCGTCTGATGATTTATCCCGTGGTGTCTCGACCTTTTTGGCTGAGATGTCTGAGACTGCCAATATTTTAAATAATGCGACGCCGAAAAGTCTGGTTATCTTGGACGAAATCGGCAGGGGAACGGCGACTTATGACGGCTTGGCAATTGCCTGGGCAGTAGTTGAATACCTGCATCAAAATCAGGCAATCAAACCCAAGACTTTATTTGCCACGCATTATCACGAACTGACCGATATAATTCAATATTTGCCAAGGGTAAAAAATTATAACTTTTTGGCAAAAGAATCAGAAGACACGATAATATTCTTAAGAAAACTCGTGCCTGGCAAGGCAGACAAGAGTTATGGCATTGCAGTGGCTAAATTAGCCGGCTTACCCCATGAAGTAATTGAACGGGCAAAAATAGTTTTAGAGGATTTTGAAAGAGGGGAGGAGCTGAGCGTAAAAAGTCTGGGTAAAGACAAACAACTCCAGATATCATTATTCCAGCCGATTATGCATCCTTTGGTTGAAGAAATCCGCAATCTCAATTTAGAACAACTCACCCCGCTTCAGGCATTAAACTTGCTGGACAGAATCAAAGAGCAGCTGGGCAAGACAAAAGAATAACCACGGATTAAAAAGAATTAAATACTGAACAACGCTGAATAAAGAATTCACCACAGAGACACAGAGTTCTAAGTTTGTCATTCCCGTGCAAACGGGAATCCAGAAATTATTCCGTGGTTCCACTATGTCACCCTGAGCATATGCGGACGCAAAGCGTAGATGGAGCAAACGCGACATCCTGGGTCTCTCGCGAGAGATTCTTCACTTCGTTCAGAATGACAAGCTGTTCAGTTTTTTTTAGTATTAAATTCACTCTGTTTTATTCTGTTTAATCCGTGGTTCTTGATTTTGTAATAGTTTTTCAAGGTATAACTCCTTTATTTGTTCTGCAGATAACTGCAGGATTAGTTTCTTAATGTCCAAAAACGATAGTTTTCTGACACTATTGTTCTTATTAAAATCTGAAGAAGATTTTAATCTATTGTTAGGGTGCGGTTTTTGAGGTGCTGAAGTGCAGTTAAATAGTTTCTTATGCAGTCGAATAATACTTTTTCCACATTTTTTCCACAGCCATTGAAGTTTAACTCTGAAATGGTCGGACCAGTATTGACAAGCCGAATGAAGTCCTTTAAGCCATGTTAGCCAGCGTAAGAATGAAGTGCTGACTAAGATTTCTCGTCGTTTTCTGACAATGAGCCCTTTGCGTTGTAGGATTTTCAATAAGTCATAGGTTTGGCGTCTTGATAGTTTAGCTGATTTTGCTAATGTATCTTTACTCGCAATACATTTTCTTAAAGCACCGCATTGGTAAAAATATATTTGTTGAAGCAGGACAACAGCGCCTTTGCTAATCTCGTAATGGTCGCAGATGTCTCTGGTTGCTAATTTAATAAAACCTTTGATTTCTTTATTCATTGTCAATCAGGACGCAGATTTTCGCAGATTTTCGCAGATTTCAGATCTGCATTTTTCTGCGTTCTCTTTTCTTTGCGTGCTTGCGCTTCGGGGGTTCTTCGAACGCGTGGTTATCTGTTTCATATTATTTCTTTATTCATATTTTTCATAAGGAGACCAAGAGAGCAGGAGATTTTTTCCTGAATTCCTGGGTTCTTTATTTTGATTTCTTTATTCATTTATAAAAAGAGACCACGAATTACACTAATAAACGAATCACACGAATATGTCCAAGAATTTTGACAGATTAACCACAGATTCACCCCGCACCTTTTGACAGGTGAGGCGGGGATGATACAAAACAATGATAGTTTATCTGAGCTCGACCCAACAAAAGGTGCGGGGGAGCCAGAGGTCATAGAGATTTTTTCCTGAATTCCTGAGTTCTTTATTTTGATTTCTTTCATATATTTTGTAACCACGGACCTGTCCCGCACCTATGATTAGGTGCGGGGTTAATCTGTGGTTTCATATTTTCAGATTCGTTATGCGACACTAAGGGGCTAGCCCCACCACGGCGGGGGGGCATGCCCTCTGTTTTAACTATTGTATTAAATTGGCTTTTGTCAGTAATTCGATATATGCTTACGACTGGATATGGTTGATACCTGATAAAATTTGGAATAGGTATGCCTTTAGCATTGTAGTCGGTTATTAGGTCAGTCAGGCGTTTAGTCTGTAAGCAAGGAGCGAATATACCATATTGCGTTTCAATGTCAAATGCTTTTGCTTGTGCCATATCAGCCGTGCATCTTAAGGGATAATTCCTTAAGTGTCCTTTCTTTGTTTTTAATCCAGTACCTGTTTTTACCTTTCATAATTCTCTCTCTATATATATATAACGTTCTGCACCCCCCATTTGAGGACATCAATTTTTAAGATATTGACAGACAAGGAAATAAATTACGGAAATTTACATTGATTTTGACTGAATTTTCTCTTTAATGAGAGAACACGAATAGCACGAATGGTCGAATAACACGAATAAAACATACTTGATTTTTATAAGGGACGCACCCAAAAAATAATAGAAATGATTACCACGCGTTCGAAGAACCCACGAAGCGCAAGCACGAAAACTCGAAAAGAATATATAAAGAGACCAGGAGTCCAAGAATAAAAAATCTCCTATTTTCCTGGTTTCCTTATAAAAACATTCTTTCTTCGTGTCTTCGTGGTTGAAAAGGGGACAAAGATTTTCTCTTGATTTTCTCTGTGTCTCCGGCTCCCCCGCACCTTTTGTTGGGTCGAACTCAGATAAACTATCATTGTTTTGTATCATCCCCGCCTCACCTGTCAAAAGGTGCAGGGTGAATTTGTGGTTTCTTTTAAAACCGGGAGCGTCCCTGTTTTATCTCAGCTTTTTAAGGGACTGTCCCCTAAGTATCCAATAAGGCATTATTAAATCTATATATTGACATCTTTTGTTTTTTGAGTATATTTTAATTGATTATGACTAAAATGTTTTTGTCGGGTATAGCATGTTTCGTATTTTGTTTTGGCGCGTTTGCCGAACCAAACCCAACTGATTCAGTGCCATTGTTTCGTCTGCGTCAGGATAATCTTAATCTGTGGGGTTTTGTTGATTCAACCGGTCAGTTTGTGATTGCGCCTCAATTTCATTTTGTGGACGAGTTTTCCGAAAGCTTGCCGGAGTTGAAATCGAAAGTAAGTGGGGATATATTGACCAGTCCGGCGAATTCGTGATTCCAGCCCAGTTTGATATTGCGAGCCAATTTAAACAGGGTCTGGCAATCGTGAAAACAGGGGATAAGTTCGGTTATATTGATAAGAGCGGTAAATATGTTATCCAACCCGAATTTGACTATGCGCAGGAGTTTGCCAATGGTCTGGCTCGAATCGAAATTAACGGAAAAAACGGTTTTATTGACGGCTCAGGCAGGATTGTAATTCAACCCCGGTTTGACATTGCCTGGGATTTTTCTGATGGTCTGGCACTGGTTCAAATCAAAGGTAAATACGGTTATATTGACAAGAACGGTCAGATTGTGATTGAGCCCAGGTTTAGTAATGCCTGGAGTTTTAGTGAAAATCTGGCTCAGGTCAAGCTCAATAGTAAATGGGGATATATTGACCAGTCTGGCAAATTTATGATCGAACCGCAATTCCAGGATGCAGGCAATTTTGCTGATGGCTTAGCCTGGGTCCAGGTTGAGCAGAAATATGGCTATATTGATAAAAAAGGCGAACTGGTCATCGCGCCCGAATTTGACCAGGTCAATGATTTTGCACAAGGTCTGGCAATCGTGAGAACCGGTCAGAAATGGGTTTATATAAATAAAAATGGGCAAGTTGTCAGTAATCCCGAAAATATGCTGTTACAGGAAGAAAAATGAAACATTTATTAGTAGTGCTGGCATTGGTAATAATGGTTTTACCATTATCTGCACAATCATTGGAAAAGGTAATTGACAAACCCTTGTTCGTTATCAAAGAAAACAATAAATACGGTTATATTGATTCAACCGGACAAGTCGTAATCAATCCCCGGTTTGACATGGCTTATGATTTTTCTGAAAACATGGCGGTTGTCAGATTTGGCGAGGATTTGGGTTATATCGATAAATCCGGCAAATTAGTGATTGATGCGGTGTTTGACGAAGCTAAGAATTTTTCTGAAGGATTGGCTGCCGTGACTAAAGATTCAAAAACCGGTTTTATTAATAAAAAAGGCGAATGGGTCATTGAAAAGTATTTTTATATGTCTTTGCGTAGCACCGAGTTTAAACAGGGTTTATGCGCACTTAAAATCGGCAGTAATTATGGTTTTATTGACCAGACCGGTAAAACCGTAATCGAAACCAAATACGAATATGCTGGTGATTTTTCTGATGGTCTGGCACTGGTTAAACTCAATGAAAAATACGGTTTTATTAATAAGAACGGTAAGGGTGTGATACCTTTTTTATACGAGGATGCCTCTGAGTTTTCTGAAGGACTTGCCCCTGTCAAAATAGACGGCAAATGGGGTTATATTGACAAATCCAGTAAAATCGTCATCGAACCGAAATTCGATTATGCATACGAGTTTCATAATGGCTTAGCTGCGGTCAGAATTAAGGATCAATATGGTTATATTGACAAAAAAGGTGCGCTTGTCATCGAACCAAAATTCGATTATGCCGGGCGATTCAGCCAGGGGTTGGCAAGAGTAGGATTTGAAATAACCGACGATTGGTTTGATTGGGAAGCGTATTATGGTTTTATTGACTTAACCGGTAAACTCGTGATTGATGCGGATTTTGAGTTTGCTGGTGATTTTAGAAATGGGCTTGCTAAAGTTGAAATCGATAATAAAATGGCATATATTGACCAAAAAGGTGAATTTGTCTGGCTGCCAAATTATTAAACCGATACCTTTACAACTCAAAACTCAGTTGAAGCGACAAACCCTTAAACCCTCAAACTCCTAAACCCTTAAATGAGTATAGATGGGGTAAGGTTGACTTATCAAGCTTATCTGTTATAATACAAGACTATGTGGCAACTTAAGCAAGTTGATTCTGAAGCATTGGTCATGGATTTGGCAAAAAGCGCCAATATCCATCCGGCTTTAGCCCGTATTCTGTATGTGCGCGACATTAAAACTAAGGAACAAGTCAATCAGTTTTTTAATGCGACGCTGGATGATTTGCACCCGATTGACACTCTGCCTGATGTCAAGCTTGGTATTGGGCGGATTCAGCAGGCAATCAAGAACAAGGAAAAGATAGTAATCTGGGGACATGAAGACTTAGACGGCATAACATCAGTATTGATTCTTTATGAGACGATTAGGGCAATTCAGGGTCTGCCTTTGTATCATATTCCGACCAAAGGCAAGGATAAGCACGGCTTAAGCATTGAAAAGGCAAAAGAATTTGCTCAAGCAGGCGTAAAACTGATTATTACAGTAGATTGCGGTATTACTAATATCAATGAAGTCAAAGCAATCCAAGACATGGGTATTGATGTGATTGTTACTGACCATCATGAAGTGCTTGATACCCTGCCCCAAGCAGTTGCCAATATCAATCCGAAACGGAAAGATTCGCAATATCTGTTCAGTTTTCTGGCTGGGTGCGGTATTGCTTTAAAACTGGCAATTGCTCTGGTTGACCGTCATCTTGGCATCAGTGTCAAAGAGTTGTTTGCTTTAAAACCCGATTTTTTAAGTTATCTTGCTTTGGGCACGATTTCAGACCGGGTGCCGTTAATTGACGAGAACCGAATTTTAGCCCGCTTTGGCATGGCACAGATGGCAAACGTAAAAAACCCGGCAATCCGCGCAATTCTCGAAATAACCAAAACCGATGCCCAGAAATTGACCAATGACCGGTTTTTTTCTGATATTATTCCGGTCTTTTCATCGGCAAACGGCAATACTGCTTGTGATTATTTCTTGAATAAGGATTATGACCAGTGTTTGCAATGGTCAGGAGAACTGCTCAAACAAAGCCAGGAATGGAGAGAAGAAGCAAAAGATAATCTTGCCCTGGCTGAAACGATTGCCGACATAACTCCGGGTCTGATTATTGTGCGTGACCAGCGCCTGTCTTTGAAAGTATTGGGTCATATTGCCGGTAAGTTCAAAGACCGGCACCAGCTGCCCGTGCTCGCGCTCGGTTTAAAAGACGATGAATGGGTCGGTGAATGCCGGGGTATAAACGGGGTCGATTTGATTGCCCTGCTTAAGGCGCACAGTTCATTTTTCAGCGCCTATGGCGGACATAAAAAAGCGTGCGGTTTTACAGTTGCGGATAAAGTCGTTGATAAATTTATTATAAGTGCGAAAAAATATGCGAAAGAGCATTTTGCCGGCAATATCATCAAAGAGAACCGGATTATTCCTGATGCCGAACTGTCTTTACATGAGTTAAATCAGGATTTTCTAAAACTCTTGCCGTTTGGTGAGTCTAATCCGGCACCGGTTTTGATTTCAAAAAATACCGCACTGGTTAAATTAAACAACCGCTTAATGCTCTCTGACCGACCTGATTTGGAAATCCGAAATAATTCAGACCAGCCCATAAACGGAGACAAACCGTCCGTCAACCTGCTCTACTCGTTTGATGAAAACCTGGTCATAACGATTCTCAAAATTGAGAATCAGACATAATTATAATTTTCAGTTTACAATTTGCATTTTTCAATTTACAATGTAAAAGTACATGAATAAGGTTTGGGTCGTCAGAAAAAAACAACGCCGCCAGCACAGCTGGGTATTTTCTAATGAGATTAAACAGGTTGAGTATAATCCCGAGCTGGGCGATGCAGTGCTGGTTTATGACCGGGACAAATTTATCGGCTCGGGCATTTATAATCCCCGTTCTTTAATTGCAGTCCGGCTCTATTCAGCTCAGGAAAAAGAACTGGACAAGAGCTTTTTTGTAGAGCAGATAAAAAAGGCAATCGATTACCGGAAAACCGTGCTGCCCGAAGAAATCGATTACCGTATGGTCTATGGCGAAAGCGACGGTCTGCCTGGTGTGGCTATTGACCGGTTTCATTCAAGTTTTGCTCTGCAGACTTTTTCTTCGGCAATGGACAAACGGCAGGATATTATTATCAGTGCTTTACAGGAAATTTTAGCGGTTGATTGCGTCGTGGAAAAAAACGATTTTCGGCTGCGTGATGCCGAAGGTCTGGCTCGTCGCGAATCGCTTTTATTCGGCACCGGCAGACAGGTGCTGATTTCTGAAAATAAGGTAAAATATCTGGTTGACTTAATGCAGGGTCAGAAGACCGGTTTTTATTATGACCAGCGTGTCACCCGTGCCAGAGTCCGCGCTTTAAGCAAAGACAAGGATGTGCTCGATGTTTTCTGTTATACCGGCGGTTTTGCGATTAATGCCGCATTAGCGCAAGCCCGTTCAGTTATTGCGATAGATGCTTCAGAACCGGCAATCATGCTTGCCCGGCAAAATGCCGAATTGAACAGCGTTGCTCATAAGATTCAATTCGAGATTGGCGATGCTTTTAAGGTATTAAGGGATTATCACCGGCAGCAGCGCAAGTTTGACTTGATTAATCTTGACCCGCCCCCGTTTTTCAAATCCCAGAAAGAGAAAAAACAGGGACTGCGCGGTTATAAAGATATCAATCTTCAGGCAATGCGGCTCCTAAAAGACGGCGGTATTTTGGTCAGCTCGACCTGTTCTCATTACCTGTTCTGGCAGGATTTGTTCGATGTGCTGAGTCAGGCTGCACAATCTGTTGACAAAACATTTAAGATTATTGACCGAACCACGCAAGGACCAGACCACCCGGTCTTGTTGAGTATGCCGGAGAGTGAATATCTAAGGTGTTATTTTCTGGAAGTGCATTAAAACTTACGAAAAATCGGAAGTCGAACTTCCGAAATATTCTTGCCATATTTACATATTAAAAATAGACTAAAATTCGGAAGTTCGATTCCCGAGAAGACAGGTTATCCGTTGTTTTACTCGACTTTAATTGCAGTGGTTGGACAATCGTCGACTGCCTGCTGCACGCTCTCTTCGGCGCCAGGGGGCACGATTTCATTGATAACTTTGGCAACATCGCCGTCCATTTCAAAAATATCAGGACAGGAAATAACGCAAAGTTCGCAACCAGTACAAAGCTCTTTATCAATACTTACTTTCATGATACTGCTCCTTTCTAATAAATTTTCAAATAGAAAGATGCTTAATATTAAATAAGAGATGTGAATTTGTCAAGGAAAATTTTAAGAGAGTTTTAGAAGTCGAACTTCCGGAATATTCTTGACATATTTACATATTAAGGATAGACTAAAATTCGGAAGTTCGACTTCCCTAAAAGCATGGAGGCAAAATGGACTGGAAACTTTTACTGACTACTTTTGTAACGCTGTTTTTGGCTGAACTGGGTGATAAGACCCAGCTCGTAATTATCGGATTTGCCGGTTCGGGTAAATCACCCTGGACCGTTTTTATCGGTGCAACTGCTGCTTTAATCGCGACCTCTCTATTGGCAGTGCTGGTTGGTGCCGGTTTGCAAAAAATCCTGCCGGTCAAGACCGTGCATCTGATATCCGGAGTCTTATTTGTCGGTATCGGATTGTTTTTAATAATAAAGAATATTCGTTAATGAAGATTAAAGTTTTAGCCCGGGATTTTACGGTTGAAGAAGTCTGCAATATTGATATTAAAAGCAGGGGAGACTTCTCGATTTACGAACTGGAAAAAGAAGGGTGGGATACTTTTGACCTGCTTGATTATCTGACTCGGAAATATAAATTGAAAAATATCGGACGCGCTGGTATCAAAGACCGGTACAGCCATTCAGTTCAATACATCTCAATAAAGAATGGTAAACCGGCCGACATTACAGAAAAGAACTTTAAGCTGACCTATCTTGGCAAAGCAGAAGCACCGGTAACATTAAACAGCCAGCAGGGTAATTTTTTTAAGATTGTGATGCGGGATTTAAACCGGAAAGAAACCCAATATGTCCAAACCAATCTAAACTCGGTGCAGAAATTCGGCGTGCTTAATTATTATGATGAACAGCGCATGGGTTCAGCACGCGCCGGACAGGGATTTATCGCCCCCAAGCTGGTCAGGGAACATTATAACGGCGCTTTAAAATTATACCTGGCGTCGCCGTCCAAATTCGATGACAGCAGAACCAGAAAACTGAAAAAACATCTGCTGGCAAACTGGGGAGACTGGCAAAATTGTGTTGCGATACCGTTCGCATTAGGAGCGTACCAACATCCGATTAACTATCTTGCTCAACATCCGAAAGATTTCAAAGGTGCGGTCAAAACAATCCGCAAAGACCTGCTCGAAATGTTTATTAATGCGTATCAGGCATATGTCTGGAACGAAACAGTAAAAGAATTGCTCAACCTAAAAAAGATTGAATACATTAAGTGCCGGTATGGATTTGGTGATTTGTATTTTTACGAGGAACTCAGCAATAACGATTATCCATATCTGGCAGATTTATCAATATCTGCACCAAGTTATAAAGCGCAATTCGCGGATGAGCAGATACAAGAACTCATGGAACAAGTGCTGGCAAGAGATAATCTAAAATTAAAAGATTTAAAAATATATCTTGATATCAAAGGGCTGTTTTTCAAACCCTATGAGCGTCGAGTTTTGATGTTACCGCAGGATTTAAAGGTTAATGAGCCGGCACAAGATGATTTGTATCCAAACAAACACAAACTTACATTGTCTTTTACTTTACCCAAAGGCAGTTATGCGACGATTTTAATTAAGCGAATAACCAGTTTCAAAGTATGATAAACATTGTTCTGGCACTGCTCACGATTAACCAATTTTCACCAATGCCCAAGCTTGACTCAAAATTATCCTGGCGCACGCTCGAATCAGAGCATTTTGCGGTCCATTTTTCCGACCAATATGACTGGCAAATCGGACAAGAATTGGCGCAGGAAATAATCGCTTATTGTGAAGATGCACACCAGAAATTGACCCCTTTTATGCGCTGGCATCCAAAACAGAAGACAAATGTCGTGATTGGTGATTTTTACGATTATGTATCAGGCTGGGCAACCCCGTTTCCGCACAATACGATTTTCGTCTGCCCGACATTTGACCGCAAGATGCGGGTTAATTACGCGGATTGGCTGCAACAACTGATAATTCATGAATACACCCATATTCTGAATATGGATATGGATTATGGCATACCGAGATTTTTTCGAAAGATTTTCGGGCGTATCATTATTCCGAATGCAGTAATTCCGTTATTTATGCAGGAAGGTTTTTCCGTGTATAATGAGACAAGATTTACTGGGTTTGGCCGCAGTTCGAGTAGTTATTATCAGATGCTGATGCGGTCCCAGATTTTAGCAGACCGTTTTTTTCCGGTTGATAAGTGCGTTACTTATGATATAGCACAGTATCCCGGCGGTGAAACGCCTTATTTTTACGGCAGTCAGTTTTACGAGTATCTGGCTTCTAAGTATGGTGATACTTTATTAACCAAATATTCGAACTGGCTCAGCGGCGGATTACCTTTGTTTTATAATGCGCAGGCAAAACGGGTGTTTGGTAAAAACCTGTACTCTTTGTGGCAGGATTTTAAAGCGCAATCATATCAAGAATATACTGGTCAGATCCAGATGATTCGCGAACAACCAGTGACTCAGGCAACCCAGCTTACAAAACTCGGATTTCATACCCAATCGCCGGTATTCAGTCCTGATAATAAGAAGATTTACTATCTACGAAAAACTAACTTCGATTACCCGCATCTATGTGAATTTGATTTGACAACCAATAAAACGAGAATTCTTTTGAAAAAGAATATCAGTTCATCTTTGAGAATTTCAAAAGACGGTTCCAAACTGGTTTTCAGTATTCGGGATTATTATAAGAATAATTATCGGTTTGACGATTTATATGTTTATGATTTATCCAGTAAAAAACTGGAAAGACTGACTCAGGGATTAAGAGCAAGTGATGCCGATATCTCACCAACAAACAGCAATATCGTGTTTGTCCAGAATCAAAACGGACAGACTAACTTGTGTCTGATGAACTTAGAAACAAAAGAGATAATACCGCTTTCGCACAGCGAAGATTTTACCCAGTACTCAAATCCGCGGTTTTCACCGGATGGGGAAAAAATTGGAGTCGCAATCTGGAAAAAAGGCGGTGCCCAGGATATTTATTTTTATGATTTGTTAACTGACTGGTTGATACCTGTAACCGAAGACCGCTTCCTTGATATTGAGCCGTGCTGGCCAAAAGACGGCGAATATCTCTTATTCAGCTCGGACCGAACCGGCGTATTCAATATCTTCGGTTGTGAAATTAAAACTGAAAAAATCTTTCAAATCACCAATGTCTTAACTGGTGCATTTACTCCCGAACTGTCTCAAGATAACAACCAGCTCTTGTTTCTCTTATACTCAAGCAAAGGTTATGATGTGCATATAACTGATATTAATTTCGATTCACTAATCCCGGAAACATTGGAAGTTCGACTTCCCGAATATGAATCCTACGCAAGTCGAACTCCCGTATCAGCCGAACTCTATCATTACAATCCGTTTCCCTCAATCTATCCCAAGTTTTGGTTACCGATGGCAATGTATGATAATCGGGATAAATGGTCATTTGGCGCAATGACTTATGGTGCCGATGCTTTATTCCAGCACCAGTATATGCTGCAAGCATATAGTAATCCCGAAATAAAAAAACCAAATATCTATTTTAATTATACGCTTGATAAATTCTATCCCACGATTTTAGTAAATGCTGATTATGAATATCAACGATTAATTGGCAGTGTTGCCAGCCGGTTTTCATTTCTAAAAAATGATTATCAGCAGTATTTGACCGGTTCGTATCTGTTTAATTACAAGTATAAATTAGAAAATGGTCTTGGTCTGTTTTATCAGTTTAATAGTTTAAAATATTATCCTTATTCAATCAGTCTGGAACAGGGCAGGTATCTTGGTGTGCAGGGCAAATTATTCGATAAGTTATTATTTAACGATTACAGTAAAGCCAGTGCCTCATTGGTTTTTGCCGAGTATCTGAGATTACCAATTCCAAATCATGTTTTGATGTTTAATCTTAATATCGGTTTTACCTGGGGTGCATACTTTTATACGATTGGCAGTTCAAACGCATCATTTATAATTCGGGGCAGTAAACAACGAGATAGCAGGCATAATGGCATTTCAATGATTACGGAATACCGCTTTCCTGTCTTATGGATTGAACGGGGATTCGGAACCCTGCCATTATTCGTCAGGAACTTGTCTGGTAAAATATTTTTTGATATCGGCAAGTGCTACGAGGGTCTAAATTTCACGAATATAGACTATCCGACTTTAAAAGGCGGAGGCATTGAACTATCTGTCCAAACCTTATGTTTTTTCCAAATACCGGTCAATTTTGCATTGGGCATGGCAACCGATTTTTCAAGAGCAAAAGTAAGCCAGTATTATTTTCAGATTAAACACGCAATTCCGTTTCTCGATAATCGTATAATCCAAGAAAGGAATTTCTAATTAACAATTCATACTTGACATTTTTATTAAATTAATCTATTCTTAATTTATGCAGCAGTTCCAGAAATCGACGATTTTACAGGCACTGCCTCAGGCTGACTCAGAATTGGTCAAAAAGGCACAACAAGGGAACAATAAGGCATTTGAGGAACTGGTGCGGCGATATGAACAAAAAGTTTATAATATCGCTTTCCGAATGCTCGGGAAAGAAGAAGAAGCCAAAGACGCGATGCAGGACAGTTTTCTGCGTGCTTACCGGTTTATTAGCAAATTCAAGGGCGAATCAACTTTTTACACCTGGCTTTACCGGATTACGACCAATGTCTGTCTGACCCGCCTAAAACAACGCCAGAAAAAAGAGTCTTTGACCTTATCTTTGGACCAACCGATTGCTGATGCTGAAGATGCACAAAGAGAAATACCGGATTTTAAGTATAGCCCTGAACTGTTGCATGAGCGGCAAGTGATGCAGAAAGCATTGCAATCCGCGATCAATGAACTGCCTTCAGAATACCGTTCCGTCATTGTGTTACGGGAACTGCAGGGACTTTCCAATAAGGAAGTAAGCAAGGCACTACGGCTCACGGTCGCATCCGTAAAATCGCGCCTGCACCGGGGGCGAGTCTTTTTAAGAAATCGGCTGTCTAAATATATAGAAAATAAAAACATTATAAGTGAAAAAGATAAAAACTGATTATGATAAACTGCGAAAAATTTAGCCTGTACATCTCAGAATACCTGGATGGCGAACTTTCTCACGAGATATGTGAAGAAATCATAGAACATATCGAGGTGTGCCCGAAATGTAAAAAGATGCATTATGCGTATTCGCGGATAATTACTTTTTGTCACCATTGCTGTGAAATCCCGGTACCAGAAAATGTGCATGCAGAACTTTGGCAGGCATTGCACGATATGTTAGGGCACGAACCTAAGAAAAAAACCGGTCGTAAACGCAGGCAGTAAGCGTTTTTTACTGCATTAATCCAGACTATCTCCCTTACAAATTTGAATCTTTTTGACTATTTCATAGTCTATATAATTGAAAATAGATAAAGAAAGAGGTGATATGTATGACACGATGGTTAATACCATGGCAAGGGTTCAAAGAACTCGATAACATAAAAAAACAGATTGATGACATATTTGATATCCGACCGAGACGACGCGGCTCAGAACCGATCTTTGAAGGCGATTTTACGCCCGCAGTTGATATTCTTGATAAGCAAGACCATATCATCGTGAGAGCAGAAGTTCCCGGCGTTGATAAAAAGAATATGACAATTTCAATTAGTGAAGACGAATTGACAATTAAAGGTGAGGTGAAGCGAGAGCATGAAGTCACTGAAAAAGACTATTACCACTGCGAACGGACATATGGTTCATTTAGCCGAACAATCGTATTGCCGACCACAGTTGATAAAGATAAAAGCAAAGCATCGTACAAAGACGGAATTCTCGAGATAACTTTACCTAAGACCGAAACCGCAAAACCGAAAGAAATCAAACTCGCTATTGAATAAACCCATAACCATACAGATAAGGCTGGATTGTGTATGCATCCAGCCTTTTTTTATTGAAAATTTGATAGCGTGAACACAAAACAATTGACGGTGTTATCTTATTCAATTATGATTATGAGATGAAAGAACGGGTTGTCGTGGCGATGAGCGGTGGCGTTGATTCATCAGTTACCGCGTATTTACTTAAAGAACAGGGCTATGATGTAATCGGTATAACCATGCATATCTGGGATAGCACAGATTCGCCAAGAAGCTGCTGCGGTTATAAAGCAATCCAGGATGCCCAGCGTGTCTGCGCCAAGCTCGATATTCCGTTTTATACCATGGATACAAAAAAAGAATTTCAGCATTGGGTGATTCAGGATTTTTGTGACCAATATCCAAAAGCAAGAACTCCTAATCCATGCATTCGATGTAACCAGTTTATTAAATTCGATTTTCTCTTGAATAAAGCAATTGAACTGAAAGCCGATAAAATCGCTACTGGGCATTATGCGATAATTGAATACAGTGATAATCATAACCGATGGTTACTTCGTAAAGGAGTCGATGAAAATAAAGACCAGTCTTATGTATTAAGTGCAATGACCCAGAAACAGTTGTCAAAAATTCTGTTCCCATTAGGTAAACTGAAAAAAACAGAAGTGCGCGAGATTGCTAAAAAGCTCGATTTACCTGTTGCCGATAAACCAGACAGCCAGGAAATATGTTTTGTAACAGATAATAATTACGCTAAATTCCTTATCAAAAACAGAAATTATCAACCAATACCAGGTCGTATCTTAAATAATCAGAGTAGAGTTATTGGCAAACATCCCGGTATAATCTATTATACAATCGGGCAACGAAGACGAATCGGCATCGCTTCAAAAGAACCGCTCTATGTAATCAAAATTGATGCCGAACATAATAATATTATCGTTGGTGGAGAAAAGGAAGTATACCAGAAAAAGTTTCTTGTCAATGAACTGAATTTTGTCAGCATTGACAATCTTAAACAACCGATAAATTGTTTAACTAAAATAAGATACACACACACACCTGCTTTATCTCAAGTTATACCATTACCCAATAGGGTAAAGGTTGAATTTACAGAAGGGCAATGGGCAATAACACCTGGTCAAGTCGCGGTATTCTATGATAACGATATTGTTATCGGCGGGGGCATTATTGAAAATTCGGTATAAAGTGAAAAATCAGTTATATCGGAAAACTATCCACTATGCGGTTTTAAAACAGACCCGAAATTGTTGATTATTGAGAAGAAAATCTGCGTTTATTTATACAAAGTTGACAAAAAAGGAAATATGAATATACTAAACTCTATGGTAAAAATATCAAAAACTCAGGAATTAGCACAAAATATTAAATTATTTGAATTTGACTCCCCTTTGATTGCACGAAAAGCCCAACCTGGTCAGTTTGTCGTTTTGCGGATTAACGAACCGGGTGAACGGATTCCATTGACCATTGCGGATGCGAAAAAAGAAGAAGGTGTTTTAGTGATTGTATTTCAGGAAGTCGGCAAATCGACCCGATTACTGGGCACTTTGAAAGCCGGTGATACGATTATGGATTTAATCGGGCCATTAGGCAAGGCATCGGAAATCGAAAAATTCGGCACCGTGGTCTGCGTTGCCGGTGGCGTCGGCACGCCGGAAATCTTTCCGGTTGCCCGTGCTTTAAAACAAGCAGGTAATCGGATAATCTCGATTGTTGGTGCCCGTAATAAAGAACTACTTATTATGCAAGAAGAAATGCAGTCCGTATCTGACGAATTATATATAACTACTGATGATGGTAGTTATGGTCGAAAAGGACTGGTCATTGACGAACTAAAAAGATTAATCAATGAAAATGTAAAGATTGATAAAGTATTTGCAGTCGGTCCGGTAATCATGATGAAAGCAGTGTCAGAAACGACCCGACCTTTTAATATTGCAACTGTTGTCAGTTTGAATCCGATTATGCTCGATGCGACCGGTATGTGCGGAGTGTGCCGGGTTGAAATCGACGGCGAAACCAAATTTGCCTGTGTTGACGGTCCGGAATTTGACGGACACAAGGTTAATTTTGATTCGCTGATGGCACGATTAAAGACTTATATTAGAGAAGAAAAAGAATCGATGCAACTATTTTCTAAACATACACATAGCTGTACTTGCGGAGGTAAATAATATGGCTAAAATTAATCCTAAAAAAACTCCGATGATAGAACAGACCGCACAAGAGCGGGTTAAGAATTTTAAAGAAGTGCCGTTTGGATATTCTGAAGAACAAGCAGTTGAAGAAGCTAAAAGATGCCTGCAGTGCAAAAAACCGTTTTGCGTTGCTGGTTGTCCGGTTGAGATTGATATTCCTGGTTTTATCAAGGCAATCGCGGAAAAAGATTTTAAAAATGCTATAAAAATACTTAAGAAAAAGAATGTCTTACCCGCAATCTGCGGTCGAGTCTGCCCGCAGGAAGACCAGTGCGAAAAAGAATGCGTGTTAAGCAAAAAGATGGAACCGGTTGGCATTGGCAGATTAGAGCGGTTTGCCGCGGATTGGGAAGCAGCATCAGGTGAGACTGATATTCCAGAAAAACACGTTTTAACCGGCAAAAGAGTTGCAGTGGTTGGTGCTGGTCCGGCCGGTCTGGTTTTTGCCGGTGACATGGCGCAATTAGGGCATGAAGTAACTCTCTTTGAAGCATTGCATAAAGCAGGCGGTGTTTTAGTATATGGTATCCCTGAATTCAGATTACCTAAAGCAATTGTACAGAGAGAAATAGAATACATTGAAAAACTGGGCGTAAAACTCATCACGAGTTTTGTGGTTGGTAACACTCAAACGATTGACGAACTGCTTAAAGAATATGATGCGATATTTATCGGTACTGGAGCAGGTCTGCCCTGGTTTATGAATCTACCAGGTGAAAATCTGAACGGTATCTATTCGGCTAATGAATACCTGGTCCGTTCCAACCTGATGAAAGCATACCTGTTTCCAGAATATGACACGCCGATTGTTAAAGGCAAACAGGTCGCTACGATTGGCGGCGGCAATGTCGCAATGGACTCAGCCCGTACTGCGTTAAGATTGGGTGCAGATAAATCAATGATTATTTACCGTAGAAGTAAGACCGAGATGCCAGCCCGAATCGAAGAGATACATCATGCCGAAGAAGAAAGAATTCAGTTTGAATTTCTGACGCTGCCAGTAAAGTATTATGGCGACGAGAACGGCTGGGTTAAAGAGATGGAATGTTTACGCATGGAACTTGGTGAGCCGGATGCATCGGGACGCAGACGGCCAATTACAATTCCGAATTCTGAGTTCAGAATTCCGGTTGATACGGTTGTCGTAGCAATCGGACAGAGTCCAAACCCGTTGATTCCGCAAACCACACCAGATTTACAGGTCGGTAAGCATGGTAATATTATTGCCGATGAAAAGACCGGTAGAACCTCTAAAAAAGGCGTTTTTGCCGGTGGCGATATTGTGACTGGTGCCGCAACGGTCATTCTGGCAATGGGCGCAGGTAGAATTGCGGCGAAGTCGTGTCATGAATATTTGAAAACTGGGATTTGGTAAGAAAAAATAACCATGGACAAGTGTAAATAAACTTCTGTGGTAGTTTTTAGGAGGATTTTATGGTTGCAACAGCATATATTTTAATCACGGTTGCTCATGGTACTGCAAAAAAGGCGTATGAGCAACTAAGCAAAATTCAAGGCGTTGCTCATGTGCATGCAATTTCTGGTCCATATGATATTATTGCTATGATTCAGGGTTCTGATTTTAATACCCTTGGAAATCTGATTGTAAATAAGATTCAACCAATTGAAGGCATTGAACGAACCCTGACCTGTAATGTTATTGAATTTGAGCAATAGAAAACACAAAATCTTGAGATATTTGTAGATTTCTAATACAATATATAGAGGTAAGATAGATATTGACTATTTGATAGATTTCTTATATCATCTCTTTTTAATAATTGAATTTTAAGTTTTTAAATACACAATAAAATATAATAAAAGGAGTAAATATGTCAGAAAAATTAAATGCCTTTATGGATTTTGTAAAGGCACGAAATCCGAATGAGCCGGAATTTCATCAGGCAGTGTATGAAGTGGTTGGTTCATTAATGCCATTTGTGGAAAAAAACCCTAAATACCAAAAAGCCAAAATTCTGGAACGAATGACCGAACCTGAACGAGTCATAATATTCCGGATTCCATGGGTTGATGACAAGGGTGAAGTCCAGGTCAACCGTGGTTTTCGGATTCAAATGAATAGTGCAATCGGACCTTATAAAGGCGGTATGCGTTTTCACAAATCAGTCAATTTAAGCATTCTCAAATTCCTCGCCTTTGAACAGGTATTCAAAAATGCTTTAACAACTCTGCCCATGGGTGGCGGTAAAGGTGGTAGTGATTTTGACCCGACTGGTAAATCAGAACAGGAAGTGATGTGTTTTTGTCAGTCACTAATGAACGAGCTTTACCGTCATATTGGCCCTAATCTTGATGTGCCGGCCGGTGATATTGGGGTCGGAGCAAGAGAAGTAGGTTATATGTTTGGCCAATATAAGAAGCTCAATAATGAATTTACTGGCGTATTTACTGGCAAAGGAATCCAGTGGGGTGGTAGTTTGATTCGACCTGAAGCAACCGGTTTTGGTCTGGTTTATTTTACTCAGGAAATGCTCAAAACTAAAGGTACGGGTCTTGAAGGTAAGACTGTTGCTGTATCTGGTTTTGGTAATGTTGCCTGGGGTGCTGTGCAAAAAGTAAATGACCTGGGCGGTAAAGTTGTAACTATCTCGGGTCCGGATGGATTTGTCTATGACCCGGATGGTGTCAAAGGCGAAAAAGTCGATTATATGTTGAAACTACGCGCCAGCAACAAAGATATTGTCGAAGATTATGCCAAAGAATTCAAAGTGAAATTCTATCCTGGTAAAAAAGCCTGGAGCGTCAAGTGCGATGTCGCCCTGCCTTGTGCAACCCAGAACGAAATCTATGAAGAAGACGCCAAAGAACTAATTAAGAACGGTTGTATGTGCGTTGCTGAAGGTGCAAATATGCCAAGCCGACCTGAAGCGATTGACGCCTATCTCAAAGCGAAAATCCTGTATGGACCTGGTAAAGCAGCTAATGCTGGTGGTGTTTCAGTGAGCGGTCTTGAGATGACTCAGAACAGTATGCGTATCAACTGGAGCCGTGAAGAAGTTGATAAAAAACTGCAACAGATTATGAAAGATATCCACGAGCAATGTGTTAAACATGGCAAACAGAACGATTTTATCAATTATGTTGAAGGTGCTAATATCAGTGGTTTTATCAAAGTTGCTGATGCGATGATTGCCCAGGGCGTGGTTTAATATCTTAACTTAAATATCAAAGGGCATCCGCAGTGATGCCCTTTTTGTTCTTGATACATCATGATAAACTGATATAATAATATTATATGGTAAAAGCAATCGGACTGGTATCTGGAGGTTTAGACAGTATACTTGCGGTAAAGATAATACTTGAGCAGAATATTCTGGTAATTGGCGTCAGTTTTATTTCGCCATTTTTTGATAACTCGCAGTTCATTAAAAAATTATGCAAAGAGCTTAAGATTGAATCAGTAATTATTGAATTTGGTAAAGAATACATCGGGATGCTAAAAAACCCTAAATATGGATATGGTAAAAATCTTAATCCGTGTATTGATTGCCATACTTATATGCTTAAACAGGCAAAAATTCTTATGCAAGAACGAGATGCAGATTTCATTTTTACCGGCGAAGTCTTGAATGAACGACCCATGTCGCAGAACCGTCAAGCACTGGTAAATATCGAACGCGAGTCAGGATTAAAAGGATATCTATTAAGACCATTATCGGCTCAATTATTAGAGCCTACAATTGCCGAGAACAAAGGATTGATTGACCGAAACAGACTCGGTAAAATCAGTGGCCGGTCTAGAAAACCACAATATGAATTAGCCCAAAAATATGGTATTACAGACATACCGCAACCAGCCAGCGGATGTTTATTAACTGAGCCGAATTTTAACCGGCGACTCAAAGATGCTTTAAACCATAATGAAGATGCAGTCGCTGAATTACATCTGTTAAAAATAGGTCGACATTTTCGTACCGAACAAGGTGCTAAGATAATTGTTGGTCGTAATGAATCCGAAAACAACGAACTTGTAAAACTTACCCATCCTAATGATTTGATATTAGAACCGCTCGAAATTCCAGGACCAGTCGTCTTGATTCATAACAGCAAAAACCATGAACAAGTGACAAAAATAGCCGCTGGTTTATGCGCAAGATATAGTGATAAAAGTGAATCTGCTCTTGTAAAAGTAAAAGTTAATAGTATAATAATAGAAACAAAATCGCTCAGCGAAGAGTTGCTAAATAAGATGAGAATATAGAAGGAGCAAAAATGAACGAAGAAATAAAGAATAAAGTGAAAGAAATTATTGAGCAGACGATTCGTCCCGCTTTAAAAGCAGACGGAGGTAATATCGAACTGGTCGAAATTACCGATACCGGCATTGTGCGGGTTAAATTACAGGGTGCGTGTGCGACTTGTCCTTTTTCCCAGATGACTATGACTTTAGGTGTTGAAAAAACTCTTAAAGACGCAATTCCTGAAATTGACCGAGTTGAATTAGCAGTATAATTTTATTACAAAATTATCTTTATTTGCATAGCTTGAATTAATAATTAAATATTATTCAGGAGTAATGTTCCTTCTTTATATGCCTGCCGTATTTTATTATTAGCAGTTTGTAATGGGTCATGTTCAAGGATAACAAAATCTGCCTTCAGACCTAGCTGCAAACTACCGATTTGATTTTCCATTTTAACTGCATACGCACCATTATAAGTGAACATTCTCAATGCGTGCCATAAAGAAATACTGTTTTCAGAATTCCGCATGTCCGTCGCGGTTCTGATACCAAGCAATGGATTAATCGGTGTGATTGGCGCATCAGAACCACCGGCAATAATTATTCCTTTTTCAATCATTTTTTGAAAAGGATTAGTATTCTGCCATCTTAAACCCAAACGCTCAGCATACATTTTATCAGATCCGCCCCAATAGTGTTCGAAAGCAGGCTGGACACAGGCAATTAACCCTAAATCCGCTATCCGCTTGATTAAATTATCGCTTAAAAGTTCACAATGTTCAATTCGATGCCGCTTTTGATTATCTTTTAAAAACTTCTCAAATACCCGGACCACCTGTTCAATAGCCCGGTCACCAATGGCATGGACTGCGGTCTGTAAATTATTAGCATCTGCAGCCCGGTAAAATTCTTCTAGTGTTTGGTCGCTTAGATATAAAATACCCTTATTATCTGGTTTATCTGCGTATGGTTCAGTTAATGCTGCAGTGTGCGAACCATACGAACCATCAACTAAAATACAACCGCCAATTCTTGGTAAACCAAGTTTCTGAATCCGGTTAATGTCTCTGGTTTGATAGAATGGGATAACATCAATCGGTAATTTTACTTGATTTTCGAGTAACAGTTCACATGTTATATTATCTACTTCAGTGCCGAGCATGGTCACTAAGGTTGTTACGCCCGCCTGAATTGCTAATTGGCATGCCTTAATAAATGCCTGGAGCCGAATTTCTGGATGTATTTTTTTATTAAAATGACGGGCAGTAAACTCATATGCTTTACCGCGCATCACGCCAGTTGGTTCTTGATACGGGTCAAGCTCAGCACCATTTTCCAATACTTTATTATCCGCGGCAATGATTTCTTCCAATCCTTTAGTATTAAGCACTCCAGAATGACCATCAATTCGGTATAATAATACCGGATAATCTTTGATAACTGTATCGAGTTCGTTTTGAGTCGGATAACGCTTTTCTTTGATTTTGTCTGGTTGGAAATTATAAATCAATAAGAATTTGTATTGACGGGCAAGATATGATGCTGCAGCAATGATATCGAATAGTTGTTCAAGTGATTCGATTCCAGACACTTCAGGAAAGATTTTTTGCATGCCCGTGCCCAGGATATGGGTATGCGAATCAATAAAGCCAGGAATAATATATTTATCAGGATGCGATATCTGTTCGATATTATAGGGGAGAGGCAAATTCGAAAGTTCTTTGATTCTACCGTTTTTGATTAACATTGACTGATAACTATGATTATCAGAATCTAGTGAATATATTTTTTTAGCATTTATAATATAAGATTGGTTTGTCATATATTATTGAGCAGTTATTTTTGCAATTGATTCAACATGATAGGTCTGGGCAAACATGTCAATCAATTCGTATTTTTCCATTTGGTAATGTTTTGCCTTCAGAATTGCCATATCCCGAGCAAATGTGGTCGGATTGCACGAAATATAAATGATTTTTTTGGGTTTTAACCTGATGATATTATTAAGTAAATTTTCTGAACATCCTTTTCTGGGTGGGTCTAAGATAATTGTATCAACTGCATGGTAATTTTTAATAACCGCTTCAACTGGCGCGGCAATAAATTCGACATTCTTAATTTTATTGATTCTGAGATTTTCATTGGCATCTTGAATCGCATCTTGTGAAATCTCTACACCATATACCTTTTTAACTAAATTACTAATCATGATTGCGAGCATGCCAACACCGCAATACAGCTCAAGTACTTGTTCTGCCGGATAAATAAATTCTTGCAATTTTTTTACCATATTTTGAGCTTGCTGAGTATTAACCTGAAAAAATGCATTGGATGATACTTTAAATTTTTTATCAAGTAATTTCTCATAATAATAATCATTACCAAATAGAACTCGATTCTTATTACCGAGAATCCGGTTGGTTCGGTCTGGATTAATATTTTGAGTGATACCAACGATGTCTGGAAAAACACGAGCTAAAGGTTTGTATAACTGCTGATTTAAATGAGGTGTACGGGTAACAAAAGTGATTAATATCTGATTAGTATGCATACCTTGCCGAATAATTATATGACGCAGATTACCAGTGTGCCTGATTTCATTATATATCGGTTCTTTAGACTTGACTATCTGTTCTTTAATAAATGCGCGGAGCCGGTCAAAAATTGGTGGATGTAACAGACATTTTTCAATATCAATAACATGATGACTCAACTGACGGAAAAAACCGATTTTCAACGGATGTCCGACCAGAGGATATTGGGTCTTATTGCGATAATGGAAAGGCTGAGAAGGTATAATTGGTGGAGGGTTCTTTAGATTCATATGTCCAATCCGATTTAAGGATTCAAGCGCAAAATTCTGTTTTATCTCAAGCTGTGCATTATAATCAATATGCTGTAGGTCACATCCGCCGCAATGGGTAAAATAAGGACATAAAGGTGTAACACGTACTGGCGAAGGTTTTATTAACTTATTAACCGAGGCAACATAATATTTACTTTTCTTTCCGATAATTTTTAACTGGGCATAATCACCAGGCGCGGTATAAGGCACAAAGACCTTAATGCCGTCAAAAGTCGTGATACCATTACCGCCATAAATAAGTTTATCAATTTTAGCAGTTATCGTATTGGATTTGTATATTTTTTTAGCTTTTGAATAGAGGGTCTTTTTATTTACCAAGTGGTGAGGAGTTTTCTTAAGATTTCTATTGATACTTTTTCTATGGCTCTGGCAATGCCTATTTCTTCAGTTTCTGATTGCGCATCATAGGTTATCCAGGCCGAGATTTCACCGTCATGCAAAGGTTCGGTATCTGGTTTTGTCTTATCAAGGGCTTTGACGAAAACATTCAGGGTTGTTCGATAAGTAATCACTTCTTGATTAGCGGTATATGATTGGGGAGACCTTTCATAATTGGTAATACGGCATTCAAGCACTATATCAGCCCGGTCAATCGGAGCAATGGATAGATTGCGGTCTTTGGTAAAATCATTAAGCAACTGGTCAGTCAGCATATCTCCTAAATTGGGTTTGACAGTCTGATTATCAACAACCGGAATTGCGATAGATTTATATTGAGACGGCAAAGTCGAACGGGTTGAATAACCACAACAACCGATAAGTAGAATTAATATCCAGGAGTAATATCTTGTCATTTAAACACTATAATCAGATATTATGACAGTTGTCAATACTCTGTATAATTAATATTTAGTCATTTGGAAGGTTAAACTTACTGCATATCAAGTTGTTTGATTTTCCGAGTGGCGAACTATGCTCTGTAGTCAACTATGTAACCAGTTATATATTCAAAAACTGATTCAGATATGAACACGGGTTCGGGTTCGGCTATACAAGATATATGTTACGATAATCCTTATTATAATTTTTGTCACGCATCGTACGAAAAAGTATGATTTAATTGTTATCTGGATTTATATTTAAATCAGCTCTTAATTATATTATTAAACGCGTATTTAACTTTTTACTCGTATCTGAAGACATTCCAGGGGGCTATACCATCAACAGACCAGTATTTGGCTGTTAGTTATTGGTTGTTAGAAGGATAAGAGAAAAATTGCGTTGACAAAAGTATTAGTTATAACTAATACTTAGTGCGGGTCGCACCCGTACTTATGCGAATCCAAACAGGACCTGTGTAAGGCAAATCTTCAGGTTTGCGAAGCGGAAGCAAGGTCAAAGCATTACCCTGCATTCAGCCGGTATGGCATAACAGACACGAACATAGGTATCGCAATAAGAATCTATTGACAATACAAATATTTCATTTATATTGATATTATGAACAATGAACGAAGCAAGATATTAGCCGCAATCGGTTATATACCGTTCTTGTGCTTTATACCGATTTTTGCAGCCCGCGATGATGAATACAGTCAGTTTCACGGCAAACAGAGCTTGGTTTTACTTATCGCATACATAATTGTTTCAATTGCACTTTGGTTGATTAGTATCGTTTTTGGAAATATTTTTGGACATGTACCAATTATTGGTTTTATGTTCAAATTTATCGGCTGGATAAGTCATAATTTAATCGGTACGATTCTTGGTATTGTATATGTGATTATGATAATTATTAGTATTATCTATGCTGCAATTGGGAATAAGTGGGAAATTCCGGTTATTTCAAACTACGCCAAAACCCTTAAAATATAACTATAATTCTAATACACCCGCTACAAAATTATCTATATTATTACTTCTGATAATTTACCTTATGTAAACTAAACCAAAAATCTAATCCAAGGTTTTCCTGGTTACCTCTCCTCTTGTATTGTGTGTTGGTCTCTACTTAATTATTGGTTTTCTCGTAATTAGGTGCTTCTTTGGTTATTGTAATATCATGCGGATGACTTTCTTTTAATCCGGCATTACTTAAACAAACAAATTTTGCTTTTGTTTGCAGTTCTTTAATGTTTTTTGTGCCGCAATATCCCATTCCTGCTTTAAGCCCTCCGATTAATTGGTAGATCACATCACTGACTTTACCCCGATATGGAACTCTTCCTTCAATCCCCTCGGGTACGTATTTTTTTGCATGCTCCTGAAAATACCGGTCAGCTGAACCTTGTTTCATAGCATCAATCGAACCCATGGCACGATAAATCTTATACTTTCTGCCTTCTAATAAAACCTCTTCACCCGGACTTTCTTCAGTACCGGCAAAAAGATTACCAATCATTACTGAAGATGCACCAGCTGCAATTGCTTTAACAATGTCTCCGGAAAATCTGATACCGCCGTCGGCAATAATTGGGATCTGCCGTTGTTTGGCGATAAGTGCACAGTTATTTATGGCTGTAAATTGGGGTACACCAATACCAGCAATTACCCTGGTCGTGCAGATTGAACCTGGTCCAATACCGACTTTTATTGCATCAATATCTAACTTAAGTAAGTCTTTTACTGCTTCTCCAGTAGCGACATTGCCGACCACGAGATCGACATCAGGAAATTTTTTGCGAATTGTTTTGGCAGTATTAACAACTCCGAGTGATTGTCCATGTGCCGTATCAATGACCAAGGCATCAACGCCAGATTTTATTAAAACACTAGCGCGGTCTAAATATTCTTTACTAGTTCCGATTGCCGCCGCAACCCTTAATCTTCCCAGTTTATCTGTTGTAGAATGCGTAAACTCATGCTTTTTTATAATATCCTTGATTGTGATTAGTCCTTTAATCTGTCCCCTCTTGTCAATAATCGGTAGTTTTTCGATCTTATGTTTTTTTAGAATTTCCTGTGCCTGGTTTAAGCTGGTGCCGACCGGAGCTGTGACTAAATTATTTTTAGTCATAAGATATTTAACTCTTTTGGTTAAATTTGTTTCAAATATAATATCGCGTTTAGTGAGAATACCGACCAGCCTACCACTATCATCAGTTACCGGCAGACCTGAGATAAGATATTTTTCCATCAGGTTTTTTGCGTCATTAAGAGTCTGTTCAGGGTTGATGGTTACAGGATTAACAATCATGCCGCTTTCGGCGCGTTTTACTCGAGTAACCTCCAGTGCTTGTTTTTCAATACTTAAGTTTTTATGAATAACACCAATGCCACCGCATTTGGCAAGCGAGATCGCCATTTTCGATTCGCTCACCGTATCCATTGCAGCACTGACTAAGGGGATATGCAATCTTATGTGTCGGGTAAAAAAGGTTTGCGTATCAACATCTTTGGGCAGGACTGATGATTTTTGCGGAACTAATAAGATATCATCAAAAGCAAATGCCTGTTTTATCTTCATAAAATTTACCTCTCCCCTGTTTTAGGTTCTTTCAAAGGTAAAATTAATTTCGGGCGGAACTTTTAAAGTCCAGAATATAGAACAGTATCGGTCACGGGAAAGTTCAAACACTTTTTGTAAATCCGCTTCTTTTACTTCAGGATTTGTTTTAAATATCAGATTAATTTTTGTGTAGCGCTTTGGATGTTCGGGTGCGCGTTCGGCTTCGACTGAAACTGAAAAATGTTTTACATCGGATTTCATTTTTTTTAGAATTGACATCATATCAAAAGCCATACAACCGCCCAATGAAACTAAAACTAAATCTACTGGTTGAAATCCGGTTTCAGTACCGCCAACTTCTTTTTTTGTATCAATGACAAAACTATGTCCGGCTTGGTCATCAACCACAAATCGTAAATTATCAATCCAGTTTAAGGATACTTTTTGCATATTACTGGTTAAGAAGTCCTAATACTTTTTGTTCCAATTCCGTTGCGTTATCTTCGCTAAAACCGACTTCCCGGAATGCAATTTTACCCTTTTTGTCAAAAGCGACAAGCGTCGGAATTCCCTGCACATCATAGGTTTTTGCAACATCCTGATTTCCTAAAAGAATCGGATAGGTGATCTTATATTCATTAACAAATGCCGGCAGTCCGTCTTTTGTCTGGTCTAAGGAAACACCTAATATTTCCAATCCCTGTTCTTTATAAGTGTCGTACATTTTCACGAGATGCGGAATTGCAGCTCGGCAGGGCGGACACCAGGTCGCCCAAAAATCAACCAAAACAACTTTACCTTTTAAATGAGATAAAGTGATACTGCCACCGCCTAATTGTTCTAATGTGAAATCATTGCCTTTAACGGTCGTCGTAGTCGTTGATTTTTGTGTACCACAACCACTGACAAATAAAAAAAACGCTGCTAATAGTATGATAATATATTTCATATGCTCTCCGTTACTTATTTTATTGAATAATTTTATTGATGCGCTCAATCAGAAATCCCTTCGGCACAGCGCCGATTACAGTGTCAATAATCTGACCGTTTTTAAAGAATAAAAGCGCGGGGATACTCATAATCTGGTATTTTTGCGCCAAGTTCGCCTCGTTGTCAACATTAACTTTACCGACTTTAAGTTTACCCTGATATTCTGCAGCGATTTGTTCAATTACCGGTGTCACCATCTGACACGGCATACACCAGCTTGCCCAAAAATCGACTAATACCGGAATCGGTGAATCTAAGACTTCGGTTTGAAAGTTTGCTTCATTGAATTCTATTGCCATGAATTATTATACGTTAAGATGTTTCAGTGTCAAGATGATTAGTGAGTTCAGTAAAATTATTTACTGGTATTGCACCAAGGTCGATTATTTTTTCGTCAGCTGGTGACTGAATACCTTTGTATAAGAATACTTTTTTTCCCATTAATCGAGCATGCTCAGCTGTATTAAGCGTGCCGCCGCTGTCTCCTGATTCAACAACCAGAATATAATCGGAAAGCGCGGCAGTAATCCGATTGCGTAATAAAGCATTGCCGACCGACCATTCGCTTAACGGATAAAATTCAGATAAAATTATAGCGTTATTAAAAAAGTCATCTGCAATTTCAGTTATTTCCTGATGCAGTTGGAACTTTAAGATCCCAGTTGGCAAAACAGCAATTGTCTTTTGGTTATTCGCAACCGTTCCCCAATGCGCCGCAGAGTCAATACCTTTGGCATAACCACTGACAATAACAAAACCGGCATTGGCAAGTTCTTTGGCAAATCTATATGCTTGTTCTTTACCATATTGGGACGCATCCCGAGTGCCGATGATACCAAAAGTTTTACCGGGCACCAGCGGTTTGGACAGATATAATAAGGGTGGTTGATTTGTAATATTTTTAATTGAATCGGGATAAGAAATATCATTGAGCGTGATAATTTTTATATTGCGGTTTCGTAATTGTTCGATAATCGCATCAATTTCATTGATTTTATTTTTTGCGTCTAAGATTTGGTCAATTGTTTTCTGATTTAATCTGAGAATAGTTAGTAAAGTATTTTTGTCGGTTTCAAAAACTAATTTGGGTTCGGTAAATTTTTTCAGTAGATTACGGTACGTGACCGGTCCGATACCTTCAATACTCTGTAATAATAACCAATACCTTAAATCATTCGTTGCTTATATTAAAATTTAACTATTATTTAAAGAAATTAGCAGAATTCAGAACTTATTTTTCATGGCATTGATATATGCAAGTTCTGATTTTGCTTGCTCCGCCATTTCACCGGCAGGCAGTTCTTTGACGGCTTTTTGGTAAATACGCTCAGCACTATTGAAATCATTGAGTGTCTTGTAGCACCGACCTGCTGCGATTAAAGCGTCTGCGGCAAGTGGAAGTTTCCTGTATTTATTATAAACCTGTTCGTAGACTTGAGCCGCTTTTCGAAAATTCTGTTGTTCTTCGTAGCAATTACCGATTGCAAATAGTGTTGCCGGTCCCAGCACCTGGTCATTCTTCAATTTGCCGTATGCTTTTTCAAACTGACTGCGTGCTTTGTCATAATCTTCCCGTTGATAAGAAATATTACCAAGATAAAAGTATGCTTTTGAGGACAGATAATGCCGTCCGAATCGACGGGTAAAGTTGATAAAAAGTTCTTCTGCTGCATCGAACTGTTCTGGTACTTGTGCCACTGAATAAATACCCAGTGCTTCGGTAAAACGCAGTTGAACCTCTGGGTTTTCTTTACCAGAACTTGAAACTCCAATAATAATTGCAACGATTGCAACAACAATTACACCGACACCAATTAAGAATTTTTGTCTTTGATGATAGTATAATGATGCTATTTTAGTAATGAATTCTTGAAATTTATCTTCATGAATATGACGCATTTTCTTATACCTTTCTATCTTAGTAAAATTTTTACTGACATTTATTGTCTTACCTACCCCTGGTGAGATTCGAACTCACGACCTACGGTTTAGGAAACCGTTACTCTTTCCAACTGAGCTACAGGGGCTGCTCTGTAACATTATATTTAATATTTCTACTCTGTCAATCCCTACCGGCTTCGCTTTTCGTGTCATGATTTCAAGTCAGAATCGCTGTTAGCTAATCTATCCTGTTTGCAATAACAAATATCGGGTCAAATCTAATTGCAACTAAATCCCCTGGCAGCTCTCGAATTCATATTTTTCTTTAATCATATCTTCCACAGTTTTGGCCAGCTCGGTTGTAGTGAGTGATTTAATATGATTGAACTCAGCCTCGATATTTTTCGAGTATTCTTCCAGTTCTCGTAAAGCTTTCTTACCGCTTGCATATTCCAGGCATTTTAATCTTCGTAGTAAGACTTCGTATGGTTTGTCTGAAGTGTAAGTCAACAAGGTATATCGAGCGACATAATGATGACAATCGGCACACTCGACATAAACCCGAATATGTTCACCCGTCTTAACATGCACATAATTAATTAAATTTTCACTATTACATTTGGGACAGGCTTCTTTCTTTGCATTTTCCATGATTTAGCTCCTCTTCATATTACTTAAAAAATAAAATTGCTATTGCTTTAGTGAAAAATATCACAATTATTGCGGATACTAAGGCAATAATGCTGCCGTATTTAACCATATTTTTAATTTTAATCAGACCCGAACCATAAGCAATCGCATTGGGCGGAGTACTGACCGGCAGAATCATCGCAATCGAAGCACAGATACTGACAATCAATGCCATATCAACCGATTTTTTGCTTAAACCGACTGCAATCGGTAACAGGATTGCCGCAGCACTGGTATTTGAGATAAAACTTGTTAAAAGAATCGTAATTATTGCAAGAATGGCTAACAATAAAATATTCGGAAATGCCTGAAAATTAATCAGACTCACAAACCAGCTCGAAAGTCCGCTCTTTTCAATCGACATACCCAAAGATAACCCGCCCCCCATCAACATTAAAGTATCCCAGCCAAGTCCGCCAAAATGTTCTTCTTTGAGTAAACCAAAACCCGAAAAAATAATCACCGGTATCAAAGATACAATACTGGTCGGTATTTTATGCAGTTCTGCAGTTAACCACATTAAGAGAGTGAGTCCAAATACTGCCAGCACCATTTTCTGTTCTTTGGTAAAACCGTTTGATTTTTGTTCGATTAGTTTGACCGTCTCTATTTTCGGACGAAAGTTCAGGCGCAAGATAAAATAGATGATAAAAAATAAGATTATTGTCAAAGGCAGAGCAAACGCAGTCCAGCCGACAAATGAGATATTTATACCTCTGGCTCGGAGAATACTTATTGCCAGCGCATTGGGAGGTGTGCCAATCGGCGTTGCCAGCCCCCCGATATTAGCGGCAAACGGAATACCCAAAGCAAGGGCAGGAATTAATGGGTCATCCGAAGGAATGTTCTGAGTTAAAACTAATACCAAACCAATCATTAATGCGGTCGTTGCGGTATTGGACATCCACATTGATAAAAATGCGGTAACTGCCATAAGTCCGATTAAAACCCGATATGGCTTATTACCAACTCTTTTCAAAATCACAAACACAAACCATTCATCTAAATCATATTTTTTGAGTGCCTGAGCCAATACCAAGCCGCCCAAAAACAAAACAATGACTGAATCAAAGAAAGGCACTAAAAAAATACGGAAATTACCGCCCATCAGATTAGTAAGAAAAATTGACTGTAAGAATAAAATTATGAAAGATGTGACATATAATGGCACAACTTCACTCACCCAGAATAGTGCGGCAATTATTAAAATACATAATGTCCTTTTACTCGCTTCGGAAATATTTGAAATGGGCAGTACATAAACCACATAAGCGATGACACAAAAAAGCAGGATTAACAATAATTTTTTTGTTATATTTTTATTCATTGATTCGTCGTCTATATTTAACTTACAAGGGCAACTGAATGCAGCCGCTCTCATTACCTGGATAATTACAAATCAATTTCATAATACAATTAAGTTTCTGGTCTGTCAAGGAATTCGAGTTAAGAACAAATGGCACAAATGTCATTTTGGACTTAAGCCGGAAGCTCTTCTTTATAATTACAATAAATTTCAATTAGTTTTTACTAATTTCTATTGATGTTAGACTTCTAAGTCCTATAATTAGATTTGATAAAATAAAATTTTTTGGTCCAAACACTTGACACCGCGAGTTCCTATATTAAACTTTATATAGTTGAGGGACAGATGCAGATTGATTAGTAAATCGTAGATGGAGATTAAAAAATTAACCTTTGACGATTAATGTCGTCAGATTTGGAGGTAATTATGTTATTAATCTCGTTCTATGAGAAAGTTAGTCCTGATTTAATCGGGTATAAAAGTTTTTATAAAAAGACAGTCGGCGCAAGGGGCGTGCGGATGGCTTGTAATCCGCCTGCCCGGCACAATATAGGGAATTATTACCGGGGGTGCTCCCAGCATGCTTACCTAATTAATTTCTGCATTCAATACCTAATAAGTATCCAATACAAATTCACCATTATTTATGCAAACCGATACCGAAACAGTTGTCAAAGTTATTGCTATAACCATTCCTCAATCCATTGGGAAACCTATTCCCAGATTCATTACCAGAACTATTTCATAAAATTAGCAGTATTTTCTTGCAAAATTGAAAAATTATATGTTAAAGAGTGTTTTTATATACATCGAAACGTAAAATATGATATATTAGTATATTTTAGCATATATTAGCATATGACATTACGATGATATACATCTATAATTATGCATATGAAAAATTATAAAAATAATTTTAAAAAAGAGGCACCTTTTTATGAAAAAAAGAGTCTAAATAATGACTTACTTATGTTTATCTTTTTAAAGTATGGTTTGAGGGGGAGGGGGAATGAAGGGGTGTTTATGATAAGGGGGTGGGGGTGGTTAATCATTAAAAATATTAAAAAATATGTTAAACTATAAAAAAGGAGGTAATTATATGAAGAAAACAAAAATCATAAAAAAGGAGGTTTATTTTATAAATGATTAAATTAGACAATAAACTCTTAGAAAGAGTAAAAAACGATGACAAACAGGCAATCACTGAAATATATAAAACTTACAGTCTACCGCTTTATTATCAAGCATATTCAATACTACTTAATTCAACCGATGCGAAAGAAGCGGTTTCAGAAACATTTGTCAGATTTCTAAAATACAAACATACTATCAAACAGCCAGCATTTTATACATGGTTAAGCACAGCAACCAGAAATGTTTGTTATGATATGCATAATGGAAAATTACATTATTACAACAAAGCGGAATACCAAATGAATAATGACATAGAAACATCTATAACTGAACCAATTGACTATGTTCATGCCCCACAAGTTATCTATCAGCAAATTAAAACCAGACAACTGGTTAACCGTATTTTAACTGAATTACCACCACAATATAAAGATGTCCTATTATTACACAACGATGGATATACTTGTTCAGAAATCGGACAAAAAATAGGAAAAACAGAAAACGCAATTAAACACATTCTTAGCAGAGCACGGAAAAAAGCAAGAGGAGTTTATTATGAAATAACCAAGCATAAAAAATTGAATTAACAATAACCGTTCTTTGAAAATATGGGTACTTTAATCGTTCGGATGAGCAATAGCTCAATCATCGTTCTCAATACTGAAGTTTTAAATTCGTATGAAATCTGAATTATTTAATATATAAAAACTAAACAAAAAAATATATGCCTAAAAGTCAATACTGGCAGTAGTTCAGAAAAACTCTGATGATCAATACGGCACTTTATTCCATAAGATTTTAAAAAAGAGGGGATCGAGGGTTTGTATATTTCTAAGAGTGGCTTTGAATTGGTATTGATGGATGGCGAAGAATGGAGGTGATTTACTATGGCAGTAAGACCATCTGGTCGAAGACTCGACAAATGGGATGCGATGTTCTCAGGCGATGTTCTATCTACAAAACTATCTGGTTATAAAGATAAAATGCGTGAACAACTCTCGACAATCTTTCCGCAGCTCGAAACTGTTGAAAACGAAGTCAAACTCATCTTAGCTGAAGCCGGCACACCGACGATTCTTAACTCTTTCTATATTAATTTCGGACGCGAAGCATGGAAAAATGCGAACAAATTCACAGGCGCACAATTACTCAATACGATTGACGTATTACTCAACAAGTGGGTAGCACGCGGACTTGACCGGGATATCCTGGAACGCATCCGCAACACCGTCTTCGCATTAGCCGCACCGACTCCATAAGCGTTATTATTCATACATAACGCATAGTGCCTAAAAAAAGGAGACGGATTGACTGCATTTCCGTCTCCTTAACTTATATATAAAATCCTAAAGTAACTTATTTATTTCCTGTTTCAATTTCCAAGGATTTCTACAGATAAGATATGCCCATTTTCCAAATTCTTTATAATAGTTCACTGCTGATATCCATCTCATAGCACCTGTTTCCTTTTGCCTATCCTGTTCTGATTCGAATCCTTTAACTTCTAAAATAAGCATTATATTGGAACTATCTTTTTTCTTTAATCTAATAAGAAAATCAGGTGTATAGGGATGTGTATGCCCCTGATATTCATATTGAATCGTAAATCCGAGATGGTCATTTCTAGCGTAAGAAACAACTTCTTGAATTGATTCTAATTGATATCCAACTGCATGTTCCCATTGCATTGTGTCAGTTACTACATGACTTATATGACTTTTAATTGTAGCATGACAAATACGAGATGTCCTAAATAGAACTTCTGCGGTCGAACCTACTCGCCGAAATCTTTCAAGTATTGGTAACAATGGATGTTCACCTGATTCAGTATCTGGTTCAATAATCGATGATAATCGTTCCACAATCAAATCTAAATATCTTCTTAAGGCAACTTCTTGAGGTGGTGCATCAACAAAATTGACCCTCTGATTCAAAAATAACCAAACAATATTTAATACTTGCGGGAATATATATTGACGAGATTCTGGGTCAAATGAATTTGGCTTTAAATTCTTTGTAATTTGGCTTGCAATTTCATATACCGTTGCTTGTAACCGTTTATCTTTATAAAATGGGTTTCTATCATGAGTAACTTCTTTTCCAGGACCAAGTCGGTCAGGACGACCAATTTTATATCCTACTGCATCCTTTACTTTCACTTCGGTTGGTGCTTTAGAAGGATCAATAGTCATCTTTGGTATACTATCAATATCTGCTTTTATTCGATAACGCACATCAAATACATATCCTTCCACTCTTGGGAATCTAATTTCTAATTCTTTTCTTTCTGGTAGTGCTTTTATCAATGTTAATGGTTTTGGTGGTTCAGGTCTTTTTTTACTACTTTTCTTAACTGGAATAACCTCAAAAGGTACACCGTAAACATCACAATATTCTGCAACAGTAAAATCATCGTATTGTGTTCTTCTTAGACCTCTGCCGACGACTTGTTCACAGAGAAGTTGAGAAGTAAAAGCACGTAATCCTAAAATTTGAGTTACATTTTGAGCATCCCATCCTTCGTTAATCATTCCAACTGATACAACACATCTTATATCTTTGCCCGGCGGTGTTCCTTCACCTTCCCATTCAGTTTTTCCAACCGTAGCTAATTTCTTTCTTAAGTAATCAGCTGCCTTTTCTCTTGTCATTCCCTCAACAACGCTTTCTGCTTTTTCCAATAGTCTCGTATCAATTCTCATCGTAACTTCTTTATTCGGGAGATTCTTGAATTCCGAGATTGCTTGACCATTTATGATATTTTCAGCAACATATTCTGCTAATTTAGTATTATCACAAACTATAATCAATGCCGGTGGAAAAGGATAATTTTGTTCCTTAAATTCATTTACCTTTTTTTTCCATTCTGATGCTAAAGTTATTAAAGCATCTTCTGCTTCACGATAAACTGATTCAGGTTTTGCTTTTCGTTTTCCTGATGCTCTTTCGCTTAAAGGTAACGCCTGCATTATCCTTTCCCATAATCTGAAATACTTTGGTTCTGGTAAGCCGGTATTATCATCAACCGGCACTCTCGGAATCTTTACGATGCCGCATTCAATTGCATCAACTAACCCAAAATCTGACACAGTCCAAGGAAAAGGTTTTCCTTCTTCGTAACCTACGCCTTTTAAATAAAATGGTGTAGCAGATAAATCAAGGCAAAAATTTATTTTCCTAATTGCGTTTACCTTATCTAACCCACCGACCCAAATTGTTGCTTCAAGTTCTTCCTCCTGTAATTTATTACTTTGGTCTGAAGTCAATTCCTTAAATAATACCTGTTTTTCTGTTTCTCTAATTGCTGGTCGATATGCATGATGAGATTCGTCATTAATAACTAATATATTTTCTTTTGTACCCAAGTCTCTAAGAACACGATTACCAAATGCTTTATCACTCTCTTCACCTCTCTGCACAACACTATGTTTCCCAGTATCATCCTCTGGTAAAAATAAATGCCAATTTGTAATTAAAAATTTACCTTTTTCAAGATGACTTCTTAAAGAAGATGGTACAAGCTCAAAATAATCGTAGTAATTCTTTAGGTGTGACGGTTTTAATACCTGTAATCTTTCTTTGATTGTGAGATTGGGACATACGATAAGTATCGCGTCCGAAAATCTAATATCTTTTGGATTAGCAACTTTATTAATTACAGACCATGAAATAAGCATAGCCATTACTACCGTTTTTCCACTTCCTGTTGCCATCTTGCAGGCATATCGTTGTAATCCTTTATAATTCTTTTTCAAGCTTATTGGGTCAATCGGTTCATCAAAAGGAATTTCTATTCCTTGTCTAAGATATGCTGGAGCTTCATGTAACCAGATAATAGTTTCAACCGCCTCTTTCTGACAGAAGAATAACCGTCGTTCTCGTTCTGAACTATTCCAGTGTTCCAAAAGTTCTCTTGTTATTCTTGTTGCACCTTGATAGCCAGAACTTCGCCATTCATTGATACGTTTTCTTATTTCATTAACGGTTGTAAGTTCAATAAAATCTTCTTCTGCAACCGCACCCATCTCTGGTCTTGTTCGTGGACGAAAATAATAACCTGCTGGTCTCCGTCCTTCTTTTAAATATGGTTGACCCTCACGATACTCCCAATAATTCATTGGTTCTTCAAACGGATCATTAATAATAGGATTATCTAAAGCTATTGGCATTTATATCATTTCTTTAAATTAACAATACTTATAACTTCATTACCATAAATATCAATTACTTTAACCGCAATACGAGAATGTTTGCCGATTTCAAATGGTATTGATTCTGTTCCTCTTAATTGTTCAAATGCTTCAGGATTTATAACTGCTTTTAATGCTCTTTGAAGTCTATCCCATGCTTTATCATTTGCCGGAAAAAATGCCTGGCTGATATGAAAACAATATCCGTCATAATCAATATCTAAAAACCATCCCGCAACTTCCTCTGCTTTTGACGATTTAGCTTCACCACTTGTCGGGTCATATATATCCACACCTTTCAATATCACTGAATATGTCTTATCTTTATTTTTAGTCACTCCAATATCCGGCTCGCCAAATACTGTAAATAATTGACTACCCGGCGTAGTCTTTAGTAAATCACTCATTTTAACATCAGGACGGATATGTGCTAAATGCAATTTTAATTTAGGGTGTGGGTTTTTTTGAATAAAAGCTTGTGCTTCTGGGTCAAAACTAAATCCAGCAAAAACTAACATATCAAATTCCCAACGTGCTGATGAAATCGCTTCTTCAACTTGTTTCGTAGAAACAGGACCATTTGGTGGTCCAAAAGAAACTGCAACTCGTTTTGTATCACCATTCTGTTTTATTATGCCACTTGCATGTAATAGGCTTGATGATTTCATTGTTTCAAGATTATCAATTTTCATCTTTTTTCCGCCTGGAAAAGTAACTCCATCTTTACGTAGAAGTTCAATCATATTGTCAAGATAATCGCCTGCTTTATCCGATGGTTTTCCTTCAGGAATAACCATCCCTTTTAATGCTTCGTCTGGATCAACTGCAACCGGCACTGGGATTGCTTCAATTGTAAATGGCCCTGATACTCTGGTTACATTTCTTACAATTTGGAGTTTATCATAAAGAACTTCCAAAGGTGCATTCTTTCTAATAATCTCTTCAGTAATTTTTCTCACTTTTATTTCTAATTCTTCCTTTTTGATATGAAGATTTTTTGCTTTAATGTCTTTTCTTATTTTTTCTACTTTATCTGGGTCTAAATTAGGATTATTAGCAATTGATTCAAGGGTGATATGTGACACGGTTTTATAAATAAAACCACCTTTAATACCATGTTCAGAATGAGCAAGTTCATAATAAGGAAAAGTTGCAGTGAGAAGTCTTTGCCTTGCTAAAAACAGAGCAATTCTACTTGTATCACAAGTAATCCATCTTCTGCCCAATTTTTCCGCACAATGGGCAGTTGTCCCACTTCCACAAGTCGGGTCAAAAACCAAATCACCTGGGTCAGTTGTCATTAAAATACAGCGGTCAATGACTTTTGTATTTGTTTGAACAGCGAAAATATTTTCTTCAAATGTTTGTGTGTCTTTCCATATATTTGTAATCGGCACAGCGTAGAAATCATCAAGGTATCGTACAAATCTCAATGTTTTACCCGCAACTTCTAATCTATTTGCATTTGCTAATCTTTTCATTCCTATATTTATGTCTGTTTTCCAATGACCCCTTGAAGGATAATATAATTCTCCTTGATATTCGAATGGTTTACCCCCTTCTTTTGTTACACCTGCACCATACAAAGCACCTGATGAATATAATTTTGTATCTTTTGGAATCTGATAGTTCTCTCTTTCTTCCTTTGTAATAGATCGTCTTGTTCCGTTAGGAAATTCTATTCTGTTATAACCGCTTGTATCTTCGGTTTTCTCCCAGTATAGCTGATTGTATTTCATTCTATCAATATCTTTAGCATACCATATTAAATAATCACCAGCACGAGAAAGTGCTTTCGCTGGAAATCCTCTAGTTTTTACAAATGAAATTATACTAACAAAATTAGAAGTTTTGAAAATCTCATCCATAACATTTCTAACAAGATGTAGATTTTCATCATTCATCTGAACAAAGACCGAACCTGAATCATTTAGTAAATCTCGACATAAAAGAAGTCTGTCTCGAAGATACGAAAGATAAGAATGAATTCCAAGTGTCCAAGTATCACGATATGCTTTTATCTGTTCTATTTCTCTTGAAATAGATTTTTCATCGCCATCTCTAATATCTCTTTGATTAATCTTAGGTTGAAAATTTGAATTGTATTTGATTCCATAAGGTGGATCCATATAAATCACCTGAACTTTTCCCACCATTCCTTCTCTGTGTAAAAGTGAATTCATTACTAATAATGAATCACCTAAAATCATTCGATTTGACCAATCAACATCGTGCTTATAAAACTCAATTCTTTTGTCTAATGGTAATTGCGGGTCAGCAAACAAACCTAATTGTCTTACTGATTCTTTATGAATACCATCAATGATTGCTTTTGTAGAAACACGTTCATGAATATGTAACGAAACCAAATCAACATCAATTTCTTGTTTTTCTTCTTTGCCAGCCCATTGTAATTGTGGGTCTAAATATGGGTCGTACTTATAGGTTATCTTTTTATCAACCGGTCTATCATATTCACTTAGTCCTGCCTCAGGTATATGTTTTCTTTTCTCTTCCGAATGACGATAATCTTTTACTTTACCATTATTTTGCATCCTTTTTATTTTCCTTGGCATACCTCAATAATAAAGTAAAAATCCCCTTTGTCAAGATATAACTTCGTTAGAAGTTATGATTACAGCGATTACGGAGAGATTGCACAGATGATAAAAGGTCAAAAGTCAAAATTCAAAGGTGATTTAATTTTATCTTTGGCATGGGTCGCACCCATTAAACTGGGAACGACCCTGTTTTGTTTTTCAGTGTTAAATTCTTATCTGTGTTTATCTGTGTTAATCCACGCACCTAATCATAGGTGCGGGACAGGTCTGTGGCTGTAATGTGGTTAAAATTGAGATTGCCTCGGATTGAAAGATTAGCTTCGCTGATTTCCCAGATTAAGAGAACGATTACAGTGATTATTAATAATGAAAATTGCAGATTGAAAGATTACAACAAAAACCGCGCATCAATTGCAAATGCACCATTACCTTTTTCATAAACGACAAAAGGATTAATGTCAATTTCAGTGAACTCAGGAAAATCAGTGGTCAGCTGGGATAACCGTTGTAAAGCTTCTTCGATCGTCGGTACATCAGCCGGTCCTTTGCCACGAAATCCTTTTAATATCCGGTAACTCTTAATATCCTGAATCATATGTATCGCAGACAGGGCTTTAATCGGACAAATCCTGAAACTGACATCTTTTAAGACTTCGACATAAATACCACCCAGACCGAACATAATCAAAGAACCAAATTGCGGGTCTTTTTTTATACCCATAATCGTCTCGACTCCGCGTTCTGCCATTTTCTGCAATAAGTATCCTTCAATTTTTGCATCGGGTTTGAGTTCTTTGATTTTTGCCTGCATCTCATTGAATTTCCTGACTAATTCATCATCGCTCGTGATATCAACTGCAACACCGCCCACATCAGTTTTATGGAGAATATCCGGCGAAACGATTTTCATCACAATCGGATAACCAATCTCTTTTGCTTTTGGTATTAATTCGTGTTTCGACTTAACCAATGTATTGGGAAGCACCGGAATTTTATAAGCATTGAGTATTTTATAACCTTCGAATTCCAGAATTGAAACTGGTGAACGCTTTTGGGCATGTTTAATTATATCTTCGACTGTTTTCTTTTTAACATCATCAAACACTTTTACCTGGCTTTTGGGCAGCTGGGTCCAGTCATAAAAAGAACACATATCAGCCAAGGCTTGTGCGGCAGTTTCCGGAAAAGGATAATATGGTATTTTTGATTGCCAGAGAGTCTGGATTACTTCTTTAGTGTTTTCTAAAGATAATAAACAACCCATAATCGGCTTGGAATAATTAGGCGCAAGCTTACTTATCTCCTGGGCAATGATTTTTGTTTCTGCCATCAAAGTCGGAGTCCAGATTGTAATTACACCATCAACATTTTCATCTTCCAGTAAAAGTTTTAATGCCTGAGCATACCGTTTTTCATCCGAATCTCCGATTACATCAAGCGGATTATTAATGCTGGCTGATGCCGGTAAAAATTCTCTTAATTTTTGTTTGGTTTGTTCAGTATATTGAGATAAATAAAGTTCATTTCTGATTACTGAATCAGTTGCCATAATGCCTATGCCACCGGCATTGGTAATGATTGCAATATTGCGTGATTTAGGAATTGGCTGACCAGAAAATGCTTTGGCATAATCAAACAATTCACTCACAGTATCGACCCGTATTATGCCACACTGATGCATGAAAGCATTATATGCTTCATCAGAACCAGCCAACGCACCAGTGTGAGATGAAGCGGCTTTTGCTCCTTCAACTGTCCGTCCTGATTTAATCGCAAGAATCGGCTTGCCAATATTTGATGTCACATCATAGGCAATATCCATAAAGTGCTTGGGATATACTATATCTTCCAGGTACAGAATAATAACTTTGGTCTGTTCATCATCCCGTAAATATTCGAGTAATTCATTCTCATTAATATCGGCTTTGTTACCAATCGAGATAAATTTAGAAAGACCGATTCCTTCAGATTCAGCATATTCAAGAGCGGTCACGCCAACTGCTCCGCTCTGGGAGACAAAAGCAATATTACCAGCTGGCGGCAAGGCTTTACCAAAGGTTGCGTTAAGACGCACACGCTGGTCAGAATTAATCATGCCAAAACAGTTTGGTCCGATCAAAGATAGATTATGTTTAGCGGCGATTTCTTTAATACGATATTCCAGTTTTGCACCGCTCTCCCCTATTTCTTTAAAACCGGCGGTAATAATAATCGCACCTTTAACATTTTTTTGACCGCATTCTTCAATAATCATCGGTACCGATGACGCCGGAACAATAATAACTGCTAAATCAACTTCATCGGGAATATGCAGTACGGACGGATAAGCTTTTACTCCGAGCACACTGCGTACCGAAGGATTAACCGGATAAACAATACCAGTATAACCGTTCATTAAAATATTAGCAAAAGTTGCTTGACCAACACTGCCGCTGCGGGTTGAAGCACCGATTACTGCAATTGAACGGGGCCAAAAGATAAATTTTAAATTAGCATTCATAATTATTGTATCTAATATTAAAAATTAAAAACTAAAAACCAAAAACACATATTAAAAACATAAAAATTAATTATAAAGTATCGTTGTCTAAATATATTAAAATATTTACATTTTTGAGTTTGTGTTTTTAATATTTTATTTTTAATATTTAATTTAATCATTATATTGTTCTTGAAAATTAATTGTTAAAGTATAGACTCCATCCGACCATTTGCTTTTCACCGGATAACCCATTTTATGAGTTAGACGATATGCACCAACATTCGTATCTAATACATATCCAACAAAACCTTTAACTCGTTTCATTTTAGCAACCTTTATCAAATCGGTAAATAATATCATTCCGATTCCCTTATTCTGCCATTCATCCGCAATCGCAAATGCAAATTCAGCTAAACCGGTTGCTTTATCCAATCCATAACCAGCCATACCAATAATCTTTTCTTCACCCGCCTGTTTTAATACGGCTACTAATAACATTTCGTTCTCATAATCAACATTGACAAACTTAGACAGCCGGTCATGGGGTAAGGCACTGATATAAGAAAAGAAACGGTAGTAAACAGTTTGACTGGAAAATTTATAGAAAAGGTCTCGGACTAATGGTTCATCAGTTGGTTTTACCGGGCGTAAAAAGACTTTTAAACCTTTTTTTGTTTCATCCCAATGCTCAAGTTCTTCCGGATAGCGGGTATGAGCTAATGGTAGTTCGGGCTGGTCTTGATAAACATAGTTAAGCTCTTTTGCTCTTTTTAAGAGTTCAGCACGAAACTTAGGATGGGCAATTGAAATCAATGATAATGCACGCTCACGAATTGTCTTGCCATAAAGATTGGCAATGCCCCATTCAGTTACGACATAATGAACATCGCCACGGGTTGTGACAACACCAGCACCTTCGGATAATGATGGCACGATTCTTGATTTGCTCTCATCAGAACGGACTGATGGCACGACAATGATTGCTTTGCCGTCTTTTGCCCGAGCCGCGCCGCGCACAAAATCGAGCTGTCCGCCGATTCCCGAATAAAACTTATATCCAATCGAATCAGCACAAACTTGTCCGGTTAAATCTATCTCAATTGCTGAATTGATTGATACCATCTTTTCGTTCTGGGCAATCACAAACGGGTCATTCGTATAGTCAACCGGATGAAATTCAAAGAACGGATTATTATCAAGATAATCATAGAGTTTTCTTGTACCCATCGCAAATGAAGCAATGCACTTACCATTATGAATAGACTTTTTCTTATTAGTAATAACTCCTTTTTCTATCAAATCAATTAAATTGTCTGAAAAAACTTCAGTATGAATACCGATGTCTTTTTTGTTTTCCAGAAAATCTAACAGTGCAGTCGGCACGCCGCCATAACCGACTTGAATTGTGGAACCGTCTTCGATTAAATCTGAAACATTCTTGGCAATGCGTTTAACGATTTCTGGCTGGGCTTTCACGGTATATTCAAGAATCGGTTGTTCCGAATAGACAAACTGGTCAATATCACTCAGATGAATAAACGAATCTCCCAGAGTCCTTGGCATGTTCGGATTGATTTCAGCAATTACGATTTTAGCAGCTTTGGTGGCTGGTTTAGTGATATCAACTGAAATACCAAGACTACAATAACCATGTTCGTCCGGCACTGAGACTGTTATTAAGGCAATATCAATCGGCAAACGGCCAGATAAAAAAAGCCCGGGAATTTCTGATAAGAATATCGGCGTATAATCAGCACCGCCCTGTTGTACCCGTTCGCGTAAGTCCCGGCCGATGAAAAAAGTATTGGGACGGAATTTACCGGTCAACTCAGCAGACGCATAGTCAACAACACCCAGGTTCAGAATCTGGACAACTTCAACATCTTCAGCTGGTGCTGCGGTTAGTGCCTTAACCAGTGATTGTGGGGCGCCACAGGCAGAGCCAATAAAAATTCGATAGCCTGACTTAATTGCTTTGACTGCCTGTTTTGGTTCGATTACTTTATTTTTCCAATCTATCATATTTCCTGCTTCCTTAATTTAAATCTTATGATACGAACTGTTTAGTGTAAAAGTATAAAATAGTTAGTGACTTTTGTCAACCCCAGCACTTGATAATAAATCATCTAATTTATGTCGTTGACGCTAAAGTAAGTTATAAACGGTAAAATCAGACAAGATAATCCTTGACTTAAATAAATAATTTAGTAAAATTATTCACTATGGTTAAAGGAAAAGTGAAACTCAATGAAGTAATCATTTCAAAAGCTATTATTGAAACTTATTTTAAAGAACTGATTCGCAATCTTAGTGTTGATGTTGTTATTGCTGGTGCCGGACCAGCCGGTCTAACCGCCGCTTATTATTTAGCAAAAGCCGGCGCCAAGACAATTATCTTTGAGCGAACTCTACGACCCGGCGGCGGCATTGCCGGTGGCGGTATGATGTTCAATAAAATTGTTGTGCAAGATGGTGGTTTATCAGTTTTAAAAGAGTTGGATATCCGATATACTCAATATCAAAAGGGATATTATGTTGCGGAAGCGCTTGAGGCACTTGGCCAATTATTAGCCAAGTCAATAAAAAAAGGTGCTAAATTGTATAATGTGATTAGTGTCGAAGATGTAATGATTCGAGCTGAAAAAATTACAGGTGTGGTAATTAACTGGTCAGCAGTGGAAATGGCAAAATTACATGTTGACCCTTTAACCATTAAAAGTAAATTTGTAATTGACACGACCGGGCATGCCGCTGAAGTGGTTAAAATCGTGGAGCGGAAAATCGGTCCTTCGCTTTTTACTGAAACCGGTTCTTTTGTCGGTGAAAAACCGATGTGGGCAGAAGCCGGTGAACAGTTGATAATGAATAACACTAAAGAAGTATATCATAATTTGTATGTTGCGGGAATGGCAGCAAATGCGGTATTTGGTTCGCCAAGAATGGGACCAATTTTTGGCGGTATGTTCTTATCCGGTAAAAAGGCTGCCGACTTAATATTAAAGAGATTATAGTTGTCGTTTTCAGTGGTTGTTATCTGTGGCATAACAGGGAAATTTATTTTATACAATCGGTGATTTATCCGATATTTTCTAATAGAGTATAATTATATTAAAAACTGATAAAATAACCCGTTAAGAAAGGAAAGATATGAAGAATTATTCAAGATATTCATTAATAATCAGTGTTTTTTGCACACTCTTACCGATTCTTTTACAAGCGCAAGTTAGCCAATCCTGGATTTCAAGATATGACGGACCGGGTAACAATGTGGATGAAGCGCGTGCCCTGGCAGTCGATGTACACGGTAATGTCTATGTGACCGGTTTTAGCAGAAGCAGCGGTTCGTTTTATTCAGAAGACTATGCAACGATTAAATATGATTCAACTGGCAATCAAGCTTGGCTGGCAAGATATAACGGACCTGGCTATAGCAGTGACCAGGCAAATGCAATTGCAGTCGATACTTTTGGTAATGTTTATGTGACTGGTGTTTGCAACGATTCAAATACGGGTGCAGACTTTGCCACGATTAAATACAATTCAAGCGGTAATCAAGAATGGTTAACTCCTTTTAACGGCAGTGGAGTTAATGCACCAGATATCGCTTATGCGATTGCGCTCGATAATGACGGTAATGTGTATGTGACCGGTTATAGCTGGGCAGTTTCTACCGGTTATGAAAATTATGCAACTGTGAAATATAACGCGAGCGGTATTGAACAGTGGGTTGCATATTATAACGGACCTGGTAATTATAGTGACCATGCTTACGCAATTGCAGTTGACAATTCCGCTAATGTTTATGTGACGGGTCGGAGTATTATCAGCGGTTCATGGAATTATGATTATGCGACGGTTAAATATAATGCCAGCGGTACTGAGCAGTGGGTCGCCAGATATAATGGCACCCAAAATGAGGTGGATGAAGCAAAAAAGATTGCAGTGGACAATTCAGGTAATGTCTATGTAACCGGTTTTAGTGTTGGTTCGGGTACGGGCCGTGATTATGTGACAATCAAGTATGATTCTAGCGGCACCGAAGAATGGGTAATGAGATATACTGAGCCTGGTAATTATCGGGATGAAGCGTATGCGATTGCGCTGGACAATTCGGGTAATGTATATGTGACCGGTGTCAGTTATGGAGTTGGCATCACCGGTTCGCCAGACTATGTCACGATTAAGTACAATGCAAGCGGAACTCAGCAGTGGCTCGCCAGATATAACGGCACAGGCAATACCTGGGATGAAGCGCGGGCAATTACGCTTGATGCGGCCGGTAATGTCTATGTTACGGGTATATGCGGGTCTGGCACAAATGGCGATTATGTGACTGTCAAATATAATTCAGACGGAGTTCAGCAATGGGATATAAGATATAACGGACCGGGCAATACTCATGACGACGCGCGGGCAATTGCAGTTGATAATAATGGCAATGTTTATATCACGGGTTATAGTACAGGTTCCGGCACGGATAAGGACTATGCGACCATCAAATATGTCCAGACCGGAGCAAGTGTAGCAGAATATCATGTTCCGCTTTTCCCTCATCACCTTTCGCTTGAAGTGTTTCCCAATCCAAGCCGTAAACAAATCCGCATAAATTATGATTTAGCGGCGCATGAGAAATCTTATTTAAAAATTTACAATGCAACCGGGCAGGTTGTAAAATCGACTGAACTGAAAACCGGAACTAATTCATTTTTATGGAATCGTAAGGACAACTCAGGCAATATTGTCCAGTACGGGATTTATTTCATTGAACTCAGGTCTGGTGTGCAGACAAAAAAACAAAAAGTCTTGTTATTAGATTAAAAGTCGTTTATTAAGGGCACGACTATTTAAGTTTTTACATAAATCGCATTTAAGAGCTGTGCGCCAGTAAATTTCTGCGTCAGTTTCAAAGTCTCGCGTCCAAAACGGCGGATTGAGAATGGTCGCCGTGCTGGCTCCGGCTAAAATCAGGTAGCAGATAAAAAGACTTACTTCTTAACAAAATAAATCCATTAAGGTAATTTTTGATTGATTTTTATCATATTTTCTGTATAATCGTATATAGGGTAAAATATTAAACAAAGAAGGGAGAAATATGTACGATTGGAAGAAATTATCAATAATGATTACCATTTTCCTCTCGCTTATTCCCAATATTATACAGGCACAGGTAAATCCGGCATGGGTGACAAGATACGACGGCCCGAATAACAATGAAGACCGTGCAACGGCAATCACGCTTGACAATACCGGCAATGTATATGTAACCGGATATAGTTATAACACTGCATCAAATAGCGAGTATGCAACAATCAAGTATGATGCGAACGGCACTCCACAATGGGCGGCCCGGTATAATGGACCGGGAAACTCGGTTGATAAAGCGGAGGCAATTGCGGTTGATAATCTTGGCAATGTTTATGTAACCGGTTCGAGCCGGCGCACCACGACAGTTTATACAGAAGACTATGCAACAATAAAATATAACTCGGCCGGTCAAGAACAGTGGGTTGCAAGATATAATGCTCCGGCTAATACTTATAATTTCGCAAGGGCAATTGCGGTGGACGGTTTGAGCAATGTTTTCGTAACCGGATATAGTGCTGCCGATTATGCTACCATTAAATACAACTCGCTTGGACAGGTGCAGTGGACGGCAAGATACAACGGTACGGGCAATAGCATGGACGAAGCAAATGCACTTGTCATCGACAATTCGGGCAATGTCTATGTAACCGGTGCCAGTATCGGGATTAATTCCAGTTATGACTATGCGACCATTAAGTATAATTCAGATGGTGTCGAACAGTGGGTTGCAAGATACAATGGGCCGGCAAATACCGGTGATGCGGCATACGCAATTACTCTTGATAATAACGGTAATGTCTATGTGACCGGTACCAGTATCGGTTCTGGCACGAGTAATGATTATACAACAATTAAATATAATTCATCAGGACAGGAACAATGGGTCGCCAGATATAACGGTCCGGGTAATAGTATGGATTATGCCACTGACATAGCAGTCGATTCGCTCGGTAATGTCTATATCACCGGATATAGTGCTGGTTCTGGCACTAATTTTGATTATGCAACAATTAAATATAATTCATCAGGACAGGAACAATGGGTCACCAGATACAATGGTCCGGGTAATCACGCAGATTATGCTGTTGCGTTGGCACTGGATGATTCGGCAAATGTGTATGTCACCGGTTACAGCAGAAGCACTAGTGCTTCTGACTCTGAAGATTATACGACAATTAAATATAATACAGACGGTATCGAACAATGGGTCATAAGATATAATGGTCCTGATAATAATATCGACAGAGCCAGTGCAATTGTTGTTGATAATTCCTATAATATCTTTGTTACCGGAGCAAGCCGAGGTGTCGGTTCCAGTTATGATTATGCAACTATCAAATATGTGCAAACAGAAACCGGCGTCCAAGAAATTAACAATATCCAACAAAAAACAGCAAAGATCGAGATTTACCCTAACCCCGCGCGCACCTATTTAAACATTAACTTGCCTTATGCAGCAGAATATATCAAGATATTTGACATAACCGGTAAGACCGTAAAAGAATTGAGAAGTTCTGGAAGGAATGATTTAAGAGTTTCGCTTGAAGGAATAAAGAACGGAATATATTTTATTCAGGTTGACAGTGAAATAGTACAAGAGAAATTGGTTATAACTAAATAGAAAACTTAAGGGACGGTCCCTTAAGTTTTATTTTTTAATTTAATGGCCTTCATGTGGAGGCAGACCCGGCTGCGATATACGGGCTAGCCTCCTGTTGATAATGGTTTAGTATTGATTTCTAAATACTCCTGATAAGAAATAAACAACGCCGGTTCGTTTCATTGTGTTAAAGTTTTGCGTATTTAATATTTTAAGTGCTGACGATTAACCATGGTGTGAAACAGACCGATATTGAACTTAACATCATATTGCATCGAATCATGCCTTTTTTAATAAAATAAAATTGACATGTTCATCATATTTTCATTTTTTAGAGCGCGTAAAAATAACAAGACTATTGACATCAAGATTGAAAATATTTATACTTGTATGAATATGAATCCAGTCGTAAGTAATACGATTGGCAACAAAAGAATGGAGGACTTATGTACAAACACAAACATATTTGTACAACAATCCTACTGCTGTTTGCATTTGCAGTAGCAGTAGCAAACACACAAAAATCCTGGACAGATGACGACCTCAAAACCGATGCGATAACAACTCCCAAACTGCTCAACTATCAGGGAAAATTGACTACCCTTGCCGGCACTCCGGTAACTGATAGCACTTATTCAATAAACTTTAAATTATTCAATACGCTAACTGGTGGTACTGCGTTCTGGAATGAAACCCAGAATATCACAACCAGTCAGGGAATTTTCAATGTACTTTTAGGTTCGAATTCTCCAATTGATACGATTCCCCAGTCTGGTAATTGTTACTTAGAAATGCAGGTTAATCCCAATCCAGCAATGACGCCAAGAATTCGTTTGGTCAGCTCAGCTTATGCTTATTTAAGTAAAAAAGCAGATACTGCCAATTTTGCGCCGATGATACGACCAATTTCACCAGGTATCGGAACTACGGAAATTGTTGATGGTGCTGTGACCAATGTAAAACTTGCTGCCAATGCCGTAACCAGTGATAAAATACAGGACGGCACAATTCAACTTGCTGATTTAGCTTTTACACCGGCAACGCGTCCGTTGTCACCGGGTGTTGCAACTTCTGAAATTGCTGACGGCGCTGTCACGATGCCGAAAATCAATCAATCCGGGGCAACGGCCGGACAGGTTTTAAAATGGACTGGCAGTGCCTGGGCACCAAGAGCAGATAGTGCTGGTGGTTTACCGTCAGGTACTGCTGGCGGTGATTTAACCGGAACCTATCCTAATCCAGCAATTGCGACCAACGCAGTTAATTCAGCCAAAATATTGGATAATTCAATTCGCGGCATCGATATCGCCAAACCCTGTACGCTTACTGCTTCCAGTTCGGTACCGATATTAAATATTACTAATTCTGGAACTGGTTCTAGTATGAAAGTAACTCGAAACGCAACCGGCGCAACAAACCCTGCGATTGACATTACCAATACCGGTAGTGGTGCCGGTATTTATTCAGTGGCAACTACTAATGACATTGGTACTGCCGGTATAATCGGTAATCATACCAGTGGTCGGGCGGCTGTCTTTGGTTACACGGGGACGACATTTCCCGGTGTCCCAGAAATTGCTGCCGGACTCGCTTCGCACAGCAATACTGGTTTTGGATTATATGTTAATTACAGCGGTATCAATGGTATTATGATTGATTCAACAAATCCAAGCTATACAGGTGCTTACATCCGCAAAGCTGGTTGGAATGGATATGCCGTGGATGATGCCGGTGGCAATGGCGTTTGGGTTGGTAATACCGGTTATAATGGATATTATCTTTTCGGTACTGCGAACCTGAATGGTCTTTATATAAATAATGCGAATCGAAACGGTGTCTATCTGAATAATGTTGGTCATCACGGTTTATATCTCAATCATGCTGATACAAATGGTATTTTTATTCGTAATACTGGACGGCATGGTATTTATATCGACAGCGTATATCAATTTGGCGTCAATATTAGAAAAGCAAATCAAGACGGTGTTTGGGTTCAAAATGCAGGTAGCGATGGATTTTATGCCAGTCAAACTGGTTCTGACGGACTCCATATAGAGACGGCTGGTGACGATGGTATTCAAATCGATTCTTGTAATTGGTATGGTCTATGGGCACTCGGCTGCCGTTCTGGAGTGGTTATAAACCGCGCTGCAAATTATGGGTTATTAGTATCTAATGCAGGTCAATATGGCATCTATACAAATTCGAATAGTCAAAGAGGTGGCTATATTCGTAATAATAATAATGATTATTATGCTCTGACTGCCTGGAATAATACCGGGACAGGTGCGTCTGTAAAAGGTTTGTATGTGCAAGGAAACGGTTATGCGACTGGCGGATTCGCATCAAAAATGGGTGACAAATCCGGTTTTGCCACGATTAGTCCTAATGTTGAAGTCATCTTATCTGGTAGTGGTTCTTTGGCCGACGGTATTTCCATAATAAACTTTGACCAGTCGACGCGCGAAGCAATATCAGAGAACATTTCTTTAAAAGTCATCATAACCCCAACTTCTGAATGTAATGGCGTTTTCGTGAGTAATAAATCGGTGAGTGGTTTTACGGTTAAAGAATTAGCCGGCGGACGTTCAGAAGCTACTTTTGACTGGATTGCAATCGGCAGAATCAAAGGATATGAACAGACACCAGAAATCGAACCGATAATTCGTGAACCAGAACTTACTGACCTTAAAGAATATGCTCAAACTAAAACCGACAATGTTATTGAACCGTACTCTTCTCGTTCTCATGAAGACGCTCTGCAGCTCATCAATCTCGATAAAAGCACTGGCGCCAAAAGATAAGAATGGAAGTGTCAGATGAAATATATTTTTGGTATTTTTTTAATACCGATTTTCTTATTCGCAGCGCAAGCCTATTATCACGACATCGAAAACTATGCTGAATGCGGTTTGCCTAAGCTTGAAGAATTATTAAAAAATGGCGAAGGACGAGCGCGGCCGGTTCTGTCCGGTACGACTTTGTTTATCAACACTACCAATTATCGAATCCATTATACGCTTTCCGGTGCCGACGCAACAACTACTGCCTATGCCGAATCAACTGCGGTTGCGGCCGAATCGGTCTGGTCACGCTGGACTGCCTTAGGATGGTATTTACCACCACCCGACGGCACAAATGGCGGTAATTCCAAATATGATATCTATATTCGAGCGCTGAGCGGTTATCTGGGTGTGTGCTATCCGGAAAATGCATACACATCGCCATTTCCTGACGGCTATACGAGTTGGGTGGAAATAATTAATACCGGCATTACTTTTGCCCGGTTGCGTGCTCTGGTTGCGCATGAAGTCGGACACGGCATCCAGATGCGGTATAGTAAATTCGAAGAACCTTTATGGGCATTTTACGAGAATACTTCGGTATTTATGGAAGATATTGTTTTTGACGATGTTAATACTCTACCTGGTCGTTTGACTGGTTCTACTGATGACCCGTTGGACAGCCCCCATTTTCCGATTAATCGTGCGACCGGCGTTTATGAATACCGCGGCGCTTTGTGGACTCATTTTCTTGACCAATACTACGATACTTATCCAGCCCGAACTGTGCGTCGGATTTGGGATTTAGCCGGACGCCACGCGGGTAGTCATTTATTGAAAGATATTGATTCAGTGCTCCGTATCAACTACAGTTCTAATTTTGCCAAAGCCATGGGGCATTATGCAATCTGGCGATATTTTTCCGGCACCCGTGATGACGGCAGACATTATGAAGAAGGTTCAACCTATCCTAATGCAACGCTACTGAGAACTCATACTACCTATCCGGCATCAGGTACCCAGGGAACCTCTAATCCTTCTGGTCCGGGCGGTAATAATTGGATTGCTTTTTCCAGTATTGGCAATTACCGTTTGACTATTTATTTTGACGGACAAAATGGTTATGAATGGGCTGCTTATGTTTTAGGAATTAGCAGCGGCGGTGTTTCTTACGAATACAAAATTCCGCTTGAAGCAACTCAAGATACGGGTCGTATTACTATTCCTGGTTGGGATTACACGACTGTTGTCTTAATTCCAGTTGTTACGCATTGGACTTCAAGTGCGTCAAACTTAACATATTCTTACTCAGCAACCCGAACCGCAGCCGATAAAAATATCGCAGGTGAAACCTTTAAATCAGATTATGTCGGCTTTTTCATAAACCCGAATCCAGCCCGAAATCAAGTATCAATAAACTACTTTACACCAATGCATAGTCAGGCGTCTTTAAAAATCTATAACGCAACTGGCCAAATAATAAAATCTACTACCCTGAATCACAATACCAATTCAATCATATGGAATCGTAAAGATATTTATGGAAATACGGTCAAACCAGGAGTCTATATAATCGAATTGTGTGCAGGTAATCAAACAAGAAGAAAAAAAGTAGTGTTATTAGATTAGGAGTATAATATGAAACATATCATACCAATTATTTTCTTTAGTTTCTTACTTTTTACTTCTTTAAGTCATGCCCAATACCAATGCCAATGGACTACATTCAGCACTGCCGGTGGTAATTTGACATCAACTAATTATCTTGCCGGCACAACTCTTGGTCAGACTGCAATCGGTGTATTGACTTCAAGTAATATACTTGCTAAAATCGGATTTTGGTATCCCCTGCCTACGGTTGGCATTACTGAACAAAAAGATGAAGAGATAAGTCAGACTCAAGAACTTGTTACTACACTGTATAATGCCCGACCTAATCCGTTTAAAACCCAGACCGCGATCCGCTATTCAATCCCTTTGCCAACCAGAGTAAGTTTACTGATTTATGATATCTCAGGCAGGCTGGTCAGAACATTGATTAATGAGGAACAGACATCAGGCA